>Ga0123326_1000002_pt1 | contig 267948 bp, 256 predicted proteins | sample BioC13SIPDNA_FD_89739 | JGI IMG/M metagenome (GOLD analysis project Ga0123326, IMG submission 89739) | Anaerobic biogas reactor microbial communites from Washington, USA - Biogas_R1_A C13 SIP DNA | ecosystem: Engineered > Bioreactor > Anaerobic > Unclassified | place: Washington, USA...
GGTACCAGGAGGTCAACACCAATTACTATCTTTATGGGTTTGACCGAAGTGAGATCACGGCCTTCGGGGAATATCTGTCGGCGGCGGATTCGCGCAAACTGAGAAACTCAGTTCGATCCGATTTGGCGCGAAATAGTGGTGGCTACGCTCATGAGGTTATGGCCAACGACAAGTTCATTTTCGGAATGTTCTGTGCCGGAGCAGGGCTTCCTTCTCCTGCCATTCGGGCGTTATGGGACGGAAGAGACCTTTTGTGGATGGATGAAAGGGGTGCTCAACCACTAGAATCCCTATTGTCGCAAGCCGGTTCCGGCGTGTTTAAGGACTGCTCCGGGGGGCAGGGCAAGGGGGTGCATTTATTTCATGTTGATGCTGGTCAGCTTACCCTCGATGGGAAGGCGACGGATATGAATACACTTCGCGCCGGGGTGGAAGGAAGATGGCTTATTCAGGATCTCGTCACGCAGCATCCCCGGATGAACGAACTTTATCCACATTCTATCAATACCGTTCGCATTGTTACGGTAATGAAGGATGGGATTCCGCATCTGTTTTGTGCTAACGGACGGTTCGGCAGCGGTGGCCAAAACAAGGACAACTGGTCGATCGGAGGTATCACCATTGCGGTGGACACCGATAAGGGATGTTTTCGCGGAAGGGGCCTATACAAACCTGGGTATGGTACCTGGGCCACGCACCACCCCGACACGCGGATGGAACTGGATGGGTTCGCACTGCCGTTCTGGCCGGAGACCTGCGAACTCGTTCTTCGTGCGCATAAGTTATTTTACGGCTTCCATTCGCTCGGCTGGGACGTGGCCTTTACGGTAGCCGGACCGGTGCTGCTCGAGGTCAACCATGACTGGCTGCTGACTTTCATGCAGGCTGTGCACGGAGGGCTGCGGAAGAGGTTTTATGACACCATTCCAGCGCATCTCCGGAATCACACCCGTGGATGCGACATTCATGGAAGATGAATGTGATCAGCCCGATAAGGATCAATGGGGCCTCGAATGGGGTTCCGGCCGCCCGCATGAGCGCCATCCTGCAAAACAGATCTTTCCGGCGTTAGGCAAGGAGTCATTTTGGGAGACCCGGAGATAAGACGAATTGATGACAGCGAGCGGGATGCCTGGGATCAGTACGTTTTGAGGAATCCTCGGGGGACGGCGTACCAGTTGTTCTCCTGGGGCAAATCGGTCCAGCGGGCGTATCGTTTTCGGCCAGCATATTGGGTAGCGGAGTCTGCGAAGGGGATCTGCGGAGTCATGCCGTTGGTTGAGATGAAGGGGCCTTTTGGTGGCGGGTGTATAGTTTCGCTGCCATACTGCGATAGCGGCGGCATATTGGCAGATGACGAGGGTGTGGCGCAAGCGTTGTACCAGGAAGCATCAAGAGGAGCGCTGGATCACCGAGGATCGTTTATCCTGCGATCGACGGAGGAGCTTGCTTTCGCCGGCAGAAATCGGACCGGCAAGGTGCGCATGTTACTGGAACTGCCGGGAGATTCCGAACGGCTGTTGTCGGGATTGAAGGCAAAAGTCCGGAGCCAGGTTAGGAAGCCGATCCGCGACGGACTAAGTGCCAGAATGGGCGGTCGGGAGCTCATTCCAGAGTTTTACAGGATATTTTCCCGCAACATGCGTGACTTGGGTTCTCCGGTCCACAGCCGGGAATGGTTCGATGCAATAACCGTGGAGTATGGGGATCGGGTACGGGTTGCTGTCGTCTACACTCCGGCAGGGGAGGCTGCGGCCGCAGGGATCGCCCTTTTTCATTCAGCCACGGTGAGCCTGCCCTGGGCGTCATCGTTGCGGAGCCACAATCACCTTAATGCCAATATGCTTCTTTACTGGACCTTCCTTGCGTATGCGGCTGACCACGGATACAGAACCTTTGACTTCGGACGTTCCTCTCCGGGGGAGGGGACCTGGCGTTTCAAGCAGCAGTGGGGGGCCGCGCCGCAGCCTCTGTACTGGTATGAAATCAGCGAAGGCCGCAACCGAAGCCAGGGCGAAGCAAGGGATGGGGAATCGGCCGGACGCCGCATAGCCGCCGGAGTGTGGCGGCGGCTCCCTGAGTGTATGGCCAACCTTCTAGGCCCTCGGATCAGGAAATACATATCCCTGTAAGCAGTTGGCGGCCCACGCCAGCATGAGCGGTGCGGTATAATGGCTCATACTTCACCAGGGAGATGAAATGCGGAAGATTATGAAATTCGCCACGGTGGCTCTCATACTTGTGCTCGTTGGGGCGATGATAGGGCTGGCATTTCTCCTTCATACACCTGCGACGGAGGTGGGGGCGACCGCGGAATCTGACGTGGAGCGGGTGAGGGTGTCGGACGGCGACATGGTATCGGGCTTCCGGATCCTGGGACCGCGGCGCAGGTTGTTGCGCAAGGGGAATGCTTTTGCCATTACAATGGCGGAAGAGGCATTGCCCGCAGGCAAGCTTCCCAGGATGGTCGAGGGGCATCCGCGGTTGCTGGTAAGAAAAACGGCGTGGAAGTACGGCTTGTCGCTGGAACAACTCAGGCAGCGCGCGCGGACGGAACCCTGGGCGAGGCAAATGGCCATCGATATCAGAAAGCCGCCCGATCATCCGAGCAGTGCGACGGTGATCACCCATCGTGCGCTGCTGTACCTGATCACTGGAGATGAATCCTTGGTCCCCCGCATCGTCGAACGCGTGCTGATGGCCAAACCCAGCCTTAATTCGGGAGGAGGATTGCTGGCAACCGTACTCTGGTACGACTGGATCTACAACAGCCCGAGTGTCAGCAACGGACAGCGGCGGGCAATGGCCGACAAGATCGCGGAGGTTGCCCTGGAATGTGCCAGGATCTATGAATCCGGGCACGCTTTCGATATCTGGACCCACAGGGGATCGCCGGGCTGGGTGGCCGACGTGCTGGCTGCCGGTCTGGTTCTCGACGATCACCCGGAGGCGGAGAAGCTGCGCAGTTGGGGGATGGGCTATTTCAAGAGAAACTATTTTCGAGCTTGGCAGCACAACGACGGCGCCTGGATGCACGGGGGGAGCAGCTACAACATTGGTATGATCATGCCCCAGATCATAGCTTACTGGGCCAGCGCCGTGGAAGGCGAAGATATCTACGAAGTCATCCGCCGTGAATATGGGGACTGGCTGCACGGACACCTGCGCTACATGATGGCCGAGGTCCTGCCGGACAAGACCCGCAGCGAAGCCGTCGCCTGGGACTACAATCCCAAAGGATTGAGGATAAAGGGGAAGGATCTATATTGGACCGTGGCCCGGGCCTACCGGGATACGGATTTCTACGGGTTCCAACGATGGCTCGGGGAAGATCCGAAAAGCGGACCCTACGGCAAGCTGGTCCGAATCCTCTTTTACGATGAGGCCATCGACGGGAGAGAGGCCAAGGATCCGCCGGCGGGCGCGTTCGCGAAGCTCTGGGGCCGCCAGGGTCCGGGTTATGTCCAGATTCGCGACAAGGGATGGGCGCCCGATGGCACCGTCATCGAGTTCAGGACCGGCGACTTCGTCTGGACACACAGCCATGTGAATCACAACAACGCGTTCTGGATTTTCAACAAGGGGCGACTGGCGGTGCAGGGAGGGAGCTACGGCCTCGATCAATGCTTTCACGGCGGCACCGGCAGTCACTATTTCACGCAATCGACCAGTACCAACACCATGCTGATTTTCCAGCCCGGCGAGTTCACCCACGCCGGAGGATCACGGGCCGGGGACTTGGTGGGTCCCAATATGATCACAAACGCCGGCGGCCAGCGGATGCGCTGGTACTGCGGGCAGACGTGCTTCACCTTTGACGAATACCTGCGCCGCAAGGTCGAGGAGAGCGATGTGGAGGCGGGGCTTTTCGAAACCGGCGACATCACGGCGTTCGAAGCGGCCGAAGATCATGGCTACAGTTACGTTTCGGGCGATGCCACCATGGCGTACAACAATCCTCGCTTCTCCTACTGGCAGCGGGAGGGGAAATCGGGAAAGATCCGGAAAAACCAGCCCAAGATCGACCTTTTCACCCGTTCCATGGTCTACCTGCCCGGAATCGACAACCTGGTGGTTTTCGACCGGGTAAATGCGCTGGATCCCTCCTGGCGCAAAGCGTGGCTCTGCCATTTTCAGGGAAAGCCGGAAATTATAGGAGGGAAGGCACTTTCGGCGGAGGTCCCGGGGCATATCGAGGAATTCGGCGGCGGCATCGTCACGGCCACCTGGGGTGACGGGGTATTGCAGCCTCCCGATCCCGGCGACCCGGGGCGGCTGTTTATTCAGACCCTGCTGCCGCGAAAGCACGTGATCCGCCGGATCGGCGGGGATGGGTACGAGGCCTGGGTCAACGGCAAGAACCGGACGGGGGACGACAAGAAGATCCTGGACAAGGTGGATGCCGGACGCTGGCGGATCGAGGTGTCCCCCGTCGAGCCGAGGAAATCCGACGTCTTCCTTCACCTTCTTCATATCGGGGATACCCGCACTTCCCGCATGCCGGCCGCGGAGGTGATCGAGTCTGAGGATGGGAAGATGGCCGGCCTTTCCACCGGGGGGTGGGTGGTGCTTTTTGGGAAAACCGGGCCCGTCAGCGGGGAAGTGGCCTACCGGGCTCCCGGAGCCAGGGCGGAGAACCTGGTGGTGGATCTGCAAAAGGGTGCCGCCTACAACGTGACCGGAGCCGAGGGTGGGGCCCGCAAAATGACGGCGAGCGCCGAAGGCACCCTCCGCTTTGCCACCGGCGGACCGGTATCGGTCGGCATTTCTCCGGTGCCATGAGGCCGGGATGATGACATATGATCCACGTCCAGGCGGCCGGGCCGTCCTGGTGGCCCCTTTGATTCTGGCTCTGGCCATTCTTGCCTGTGCCCAAGGGACACCGTCGCCGGATGCGGAAAGGGAGCCCTACTACCAGAGGCTCGGGGCGATCTGGAAGGGTGCCGGGTTGAGCCCGGAAGCCGAATACTGGCGCGCGCCCGAGCGTACCCCCGGGGATTTCCTGAGCCTCGATCCGGAGGCCACCGGTGTCTGGGTCAGCTGCGACCGATGGCCCGACGGCTCCGATGCGCGGCGCTTCGGCCTGGACGCGATCCGGCTCTCGGGCGCGCGGACGGATCATGAAAAGGCCCTGGCCGTCTACCGCTGGGTGCGGCGCTGGATGATCTACAACAATTCGAACGGGAGCTCGATCGAGCACCTGAACCCCGGCCCGGCCGGGCACGCCGTGGTGCACCAGGCCGACAAGCTGCTCAATGTCTACGGGGTGCACTGGTGCGGGGGGCAGGCGCGGGCGGTGGAGCAGATCTGGCGCGCCCTGGGGTACCGTGCGGAAAAGGTCATCCGGGGGAGTCACACGATCGTGGGACTCCACTACCGGGACTACGACGGGGTCGAGCGCTGGCACGGCCTCGATGTGTCCCACAGCAATGTCGCCTGGAACGACTCCTATCAGCGCCTGTTGAGCCTGGACGAGCTTTCGACCCAATGGTACGCGGGCTATTTCCAGTACGGGTTGCCGGGGAACGGGCATCTCTATTTCAACGATCACCGGATGGAACTGCACCTGCGGCGCGGGGAGAAACTCGAGCGGCTCTGGAGCAATGTCGGCAAACCGTACCAGGACAACGCCGCGCGGGGCAAGGGGATGGCCCAGAGGGTCCCCGACTACGAGCGCGGGCCGTATCTCCCCTTTACCTACGGCAACGGCGTCTGGCGCTATGCCCCCGACCTGGGCCGCGCGGGGTGGGAGAAGGGGTTGGCCGAGCCGGCCGCGAACATGGTGCCGGGAAGGCTGCAACCCGCGGCGGTGGGCAGCCGGGCGACGGCGGTGTGGCGTTTCCGCTCCCCCTACATCTTCTCCGATGCGGCCGTAAAACTCCGGCTGCGGCGCGGGACCGCGGCGGACCGGGTACGGCTCCTGTTTTCCTCGGACGAGGGGAAAAGCTGGAACGCGATCTGGGAGGCCCCGGATGAATTGATCGGCAATCCGGAGATCACCGTACCCATCTGCCCGAAGTTCGAGGTGACGGAAAAGGGGCCCAAACCTCCCGCCGGGCTGCACTCCCCCTTCGGACGTTACGCCTACCGCTTGAAGCTGGAATTGACGGCGGCGGGAAATCCCGGGGACTGCCGGGTTGAGGCGATCGAATTTGAAAACACCGTGCAGTTGAACATCTATTCGCTTCCCCAGCTGCATCCGGGAAACAACACCATAACCGTCAGGGGCCGGATCGACCCCGGGACGGCTCTGCGCGTCACCTATGTTTGGGACGACGCCGCGGGGAAGGGGCGGCGGCATGTCGCCATGGTGGAGAAGTCCCCCTATACCTATGAAATTGCCGCAACCGGTTCCCGGTGGGAGGACATCATCTGCCGATCGATCACCGTTGAGGCGGTGGAAATGGTCGATTCCGGGAACGGGGCGGAGCCTTCCGGGAGAGTGTCGCAACCGGCGTCCGCTCCGGAACTGCCTCCGGTCGAGAGGACCATGGGGCGCTGGAACGGCCAGCCGCTGGAGGATCAACTGCCGAAGCTCGATCAGGTGCTTGCGGCCGTCGGCAACGGGCAGCGGTTCAAGCGGATGGTGCGGGGAGCGGTCATGCGGGCCGACCCGCGCATGTTCGAAGCCTTCAAATCGATGGCCTACCAGGAACCCTCCCCGAACGATAAGTTGCTCGCCTTTGTTGGAATGTACCGGGCCGATCCGGAAAAGGCCCGGCCGGTGCTTTTGGACATCCTTGGAGACCGGGAAGGCCGCAGGGTGACCTGGAGCAAGGGAAAGGATAAGAAGGATCTCGGGTGGGGCCGGGAACTCTCCTGGTGCGAAGGGGGGACCGTCATCGGTTACATAGCGGCCGAAGCGGGCTGGGGCGAATTTCTGCCGGGATTGTTGAGAGTCCTGGCAAGCGATCAGTGCAAATCGGGCTGGGGGCCGCGTTACGGCACCGTGCGCGTCATCGGCCGCCTGGGCAAAGGCCGCCCCGGGGCCGCGGAGGCCATCCGGGGCGTTCTCGAGCAGAAACGGGGCAAGGAGCACGGGGATACCCTGATCGTGGCCGCCCTGGCCGCCGGAGTTCTGGGTGACAAGGGGTCCATCGCCGCCCTGCGGCGTCATCTTGACGGCGAATACTGGCCGCTCAAGCACAACGCGGCCCTTTCCCTGGGCATGCTCGGAGACGTGAGCATCGTGCCGCGCATGCTCGACTGGTTGGAAGCGCCGTTCGATGAAAATTTCCGCGCCTATGCGGCCGAGGCCCTGGGCCACCTGGAGGCCGGGGAAGCACGGCCGCACCTGAGGGAAGCGCTCGAGAGGGAGCCGGTGCCGTGGGTCCGGCGGAAAATCGAGGAAGCCCTGGGGAAAATGGACGGGCCATAGAGGTTTCTCCGGACCCTGTTGGGTGGAGATGATTACTATCCGTGGCATCGAAATCGGCCGATGAGGAATCTGGCCGGACAAGGGGCTGGCGGTTTATCTGAAAACGGACCGGGCAATGAAGATTCTTCACATCCTCGACCACAGCCTCCCGACTCACACGGGATATACCTTCCGCAGCCAGAGCCTGCTGCGCGCCCAGCGCACCATGGGATTCGAGCCCATTGCCCTCACCTCCCCGAAACACGAGGCGAGCCTGCCGGGCGCATGCGCCGATCGCGAAGTCATCAATGATTTTGTCTATTACCGCACCGGCGCCGTCGGGCCGGTTCCGGTCCCCTTTGCCGGCGAACTGCGTTTGATGCACGCGCTCTATCGGCGTATCCTCGAGGTCGCCCGCAGGGAAGAGCCCGATATCCTTCATGCCCATTCCCCGGTCCTCAACGCCTTCCCCGCCATCCGGGCCGCCCGCAGGCTGGGGCTCCCCGTCGTATACGAGATCCGGGCCTTCTGGGAGGACGCGGCGGTCGATCACGGCACCTACGCCGAGGGGTCATGGAAATACCGCCTGACCCGGCGCCTGGAAACCAGGGCCTGCTCCCGGGTGGACCACGTGGCCGTGCTCTGTAACGGGCTCAAAAACGATCTCATCGGGCGCGGAATCTCCGCGGGAAAGATCACTCCCGTTTTCAACGGCGTCGACGTCGATGATTTTCGTCCCTGTGTTCCCGATCCCGAATATTTGAGGAAGTGGGGTCTTGACGGCAAATGCGTGATCGGCTTTCTCGGCTCCTTCTACCGATACGAGGGGCTTGATCTGCTGATCCGGGCTTTCGCCCGGGTCGCGGCCGAGCGCGCCGACGCGGTGCTGCTCCTCGCAGGGGGCGGGGAGGTGGAAGGGGAATTGAAGGCGATGGTTTCCGCCCTCGGGCTCGACGGGCGGGTGATCATGCCGGGAAGGATCGCTCACGAACGGGTGCCCGGTGTTTACGCCCTGATCGACGTTCTGGCTTATCCCCGCTATTCGATGAGACTCACCGAACTGGTGACGCCGCTAAAACCGCTCGAGGCGATGGCGATGGGCAAGGCGGTGCTCGCAAGCGACGTCGGGGGGCATCGGGAATTGATCCGGCACGGGGAGACCGGGATTCTGTTCAAGGCAGGGGATGAGGCGGCCCTGGCCGGCGAAATCCTGCGCCTGCTCGCGGACCGGCAGCTGCGGGAAGGCCTGCAGACCAGGGGCCGAACAGGGGTGAGGGAGCATCATTCCTGGGAACAGACCACGGGGGTCTACCGGAGAGTCTATTTATTCGACTGATTTTCGATACCACAGTTGCCAGGAATCGCCGGGGAGATTTCTCTGATACTTGTCTGGGTGCTATCATGTCTATTAATGTGGGGGAAGAATCAGGGTTTACCGATGAACCGCTGACAGGATCCTATTCATGAAGAGATGTGGCCAATTTCTGCTGAGCAACGGATTCCTTTTCCTGATGTTTTCGGCTCTAGTCTTGTTTTCAGGTATTGGCCTGCCTGATGCCCGTGCCGCTTCAAACGAGCAGAAGATTGAAACCCTTCTGAACCATGCCGAAAGTTACAGCAAGAATAAATCCAACCATTCAGTGGTCCTGAAGCTGTGCAACGAAGCGATCAGGCTGCAACCTCGAGAGGTTGGAACTTATTATAGATGCGGGTTCATTCTGGGACGAATGGGCGATTATGTCAGCGCCGTCAAGAACTTCTCCTATGTGATCAAGAATGACGGAAATAGTGGTAGGTTAAAGTACCCGGCGGCCCGAAAATTCAGGGCCGATTGCTTCATGGGTTTGGGAATGCTGCAGAATGCCATTGATGATTATTCCCATATCGTCAAACAGAATCCAAAGGGCGATTCGACGGGAAAGATCTGGTTCTACCTAGCCGAAGCCCTGGCACTGGCGAATCGAAAGGACTTGGCACTCAACGCCATTGAACAGGGATGCGCTACGGGATCGCACTGGTGCGAGCGAATGAGGTTCCTGCAGGCGAAGATTTTGAAGGGTGAACAGATAGTGCCGCACCAGCCTTTGTCAAACTAGTCATTACGTACGAAATCGCGTGAAGGACATATCGGAATCTTACGACGCCCGAGCGAATCCTCCCTATGAACCTGGTCCACATAAGCGCATTGCCCGTTTGGTCCATGGATGGCAAAGGCGGGATGCCCTCACTCAGAGAGACCTTGAAGGGCCATCTGAATGCCGGGCATGAGATCCGGCTCGTCCTTCCCCGATACAACCCCTTCTCGGATGATCTGGATCCACTGCGGATTCCCAACAACCCTGGCTACGTTGCATATTTTGCCCCCTGCCGCTGGCTTCCGCTGGTTAAAAAACTCCGGGTCCTGGCGCGACGCCTGGGAAATAGGGATTCGGTTCCCTTCTTTCTGCGCTGGATCCTGAACATTTCGATGCTGGTGGGGTTGGCCGTCAGCCTTGGATTGAAGGCTATCGATGTGAAGCGGAAAGGGTTTGTCCCGCACCTGGTGTACGCCCACAACCAGTATGCGGCGCTCCCCGGATTCCTGCTCGGACGCCTGTGGCGGATTCCCAACGTGACGCGGCTCTACGGGACTTTTCTGGCCGATTTGATGAACAAGCCTTTCGCATCGCTGCGCTACCCGACTGCGGCGGCCGGGTACCGTGTCCCCTCCACCCTTCTGATCTGCGCCAACGACGGTACCCGGGGGGACGAGGTGGCCCGGAAACTGGGGATTTCGCCTGAACGTTTCCGCTTCTGGCAAAACGGGGTGGAGCCGCCTTCAACGCCGCCTGAAGTCACCAGGGGCGAATTGGCGGCCCGATTCGGCGGGGGGCTGAGGACGGAGAGCCGATGGGTCGTTTCCTGTTCGCGATTGAGTTACTGGAAGCGGATCGACCGCATGATCGAGGCGTTGGCCGTTTGCCGGGGGCGAGGGGTGGATGCGCAGCTCGTCATTGCGGGCGATGGATCGGAAAAGGGGAAACTGGTCGAACTGGCTCTAAAGCTGGGGGTCGAGGAGAGCGTCGTCTGGCTCGGTGCGGTGGCCCATGACGATATCTGGGCCTTGATGAACACTGCGGATGTGTTCATGATCACCAACGACGTCACCAACCGCTGCAACCCTCTTTATGAGGCCGCCTGGGCAGGCCTCCCGGTGGTGTCCGTCGTCGATCCATCGACGTCCGATCTTTTGCTTCATGGCGAGAACGCCCTGCTGGCGGATAAGGACGATACGACAATGCTGGGAACACACCTGGCGACAATCTGCGGCGATGAGGGGATGCTCCTGAAATTCCGATCCGCTCAGAAGGAATTGTCCAGAACCTTCTGGACCTGGGAGGAAAGAATGAGGGTCGAAGTGAACGAATTGGAGCGGTTGGTGCCGTCCACGAAGGCAGGGGTATAGCCCATGTCATTGAAGGGTTTGCTGTATATCGGACTCTTCGGTCTCTGCGCCGTTGGGGCCTTGTTCCTCCCGCAGTTGGGGATCTACGGCTACATTGCCGACTACTGCATCAATCCCAGCGGGCAGTGGTGGGGGGCCCCTTTTTCGGCGATGGGACTGAGGGGGTCCTTCACCCTGGCTGCGGCGACCCTGCTGGGGATGGTCCTCCATTTCAACCGGTTGAAATACGGGGAGAAGTTCCTGAGTACCCAGGAGCGGTGGCTGCTGGTGTTTCTTGCCGTGATCTGGGTCCTGTTCTTCATAAGCCCGGAAACGGTGGGCCGCTATACCACCCAGGATCATCCGTCGCTCAAGATGACCAAGATCTTTGTCTTTGTCATGATGATGACGCACCTGATCACAGATATCAGGAAATTGAACGGCCTGTTCTGGGTCCTCTCGAGCGCGTCCCTTTTCCTGGGGGTAAAGGCATGGGGTACACCCTATGGCCGTTTCGTCCGGGGAAGGCTCGAGGGGATCGGGGGGCCCGATTTCGACGAGGCCAATTTCTTCGCCGCCTTCATGGCTGCCATGCTCCCCATCATCGCCATCCAGTTCCTGCGCAGCAGAAACTGGGCGCTCAAGATCTATGCGCTTGTCTGCGGCGCGTTTACGGCCAACGCGGTCATCCTCTGCCGCAGCCGGGGCGCCTTCCTCGGCCTGATGGCGGGAGCCTTTGCTTCCGTATGGTTCGCCCCCAAAAGAATAAGGAACAAGGTTTTGATTCTGCTGCTCGTCGGGGTGTTGGGCGGCGTCTATCTCACCGACAGGACGTTTATTGAACGGATCATGACGATCACGACCGACCAGGGGACGATGGACGAGTCGTCGTCGAGCCGGATCGAACTCTGGAAAGCCGGAGCGAAGATGTTCCTGCGCAGCCCGGTGGGAATCGGCCCCGGAAACTGGTACCAGACGATCGGCCGCTACATCCCCGAATACGAGGGGAAGGATTCGCACAACACCTTCGTCAAATGCGCGGTGGAACTCGGGGCGGCGGGGATCTTTCTCTTCCTGCTGTTGATATTCCTGTCCTACCGGAACCTGCGCCGGATCGAGCGGGATTTGGCGGCGGATCATTCGGAGGAAGCCAACGATTTCCGCCAATACTTTTTTGCCATGGTGGTCTCCATGGCCATTCTCCTGACTTGCGCCCTGACCATCACCATGATCTACACGGAGATCCTCTGGGTCGTTCTCATGCTCCCGCTCTGCCTGCGCCGGGCTCACGATAACGCGGTGCTCGAAAGGGGGGAGAGCGAGCCTGCCTGATCAGTAGTGGCGGCGTCCCAATTTGGCAAGAACGGGGAGCAGATAACGCACCCGTAGGGCTTCCCTCCGGTAGCCGCCGCGGGAAATGCCCCGGGTCAGCATCCGGTTGGCTTTCTTCAGGAAACCTTCTCCCATCCCGCTCGTGTCGATATCGGTGCTGGTGCCGTCATCGTAGACCGGAACCTGCCGGACATCGGCAATGGTGTCCTTGGTCAGCTCCGCCAGCAGTATGCAGCCGGTCCTTTCGAACCGGTTCCATGTCAGGTAGTCACCGCTGTCCCAATGCACGTGGTTGACGAAAAAATTTCCAAGCGAATATTGGATGGGGCGCCCCCGGTACGTTTCCATCCCCTGGATCACGTGCGGGTGGTGGCCCATCACCATGGAAGCGCCGGCGTCGATGAAGGAGCGGGCCCCTGCGACCTGCCCCGGAGAGGGGAAGCGGAACCGTTCCTCCCCCCAGTGGGGGGAAAGGATCACGTGGTCGGCCTCCCTGCGGAGGAGCGCGATCTTGTCGCGGAGGGAAGCGGGGTCGAGCGGAGCGACCCCGCTCGAGCCGTTGGCGGCGAAACGTTGCATGCCGGTCGAGGCGTCCACCGCGCCCAGCAGGGCCAGCCGGATGCCCCGGATCTCCATCAGGAGGGGGCGGCGGGCCTGGGCGAGGTTAAGGCCCGCTCCGAACCAGGAGATGCCCAGCTCGTCCAACCGGGCCGTCAGGTTTGCAAATCCCTCATCCCCCGCATCGAAGCCGTGGTTGTTGGCAAGGCTGACGCACCCGATCCCGGATTCGGCCAAGCTCTCGAGCTGTTGATTGCTGGTGAAGACCCGCGGCTCCGTCGGCACGAGGCGGCCCCCCGGCAGGGTGCATTCGAGATTGGCCAGCACCAGGTCGCAGGACGAGAAGAGTTCACGGACCCTGGGGGACAGGGCTTCGAGCCCCCGTCCCGGGGCCGGGGCGTTCGGCGGGGTTGTCAGCAGCAGGTCTCCGACGGCCGCAACGCGGATCATGGTATCGCCTTCATTTCCGGAATATGCTTGTATGCCTCAAGACGGCAAGGCCTTACTGTCGCATAAAGGACGGGCGCCATCAAGGGGATGTCCTTTGGTCCCTGCCCCCGCGCGAGGTTGCATCCCTCCGGGGCCTGCGATAGCATTAGGAATGCCCTCCGAGAGGTTATGCTGGAATTTGCGCCGGCTCCCCCCGATAATGTTCTCTAAGAAATGTCATTATTCGGCCGGTTGCGCCGATAGATATCTTGACGAGGTGAAGAAATGAGACCTGTTTTGCTGGCTGTATGTCTGATGCTGTTCCTTTCGCCGACGCTTGGGGCCCAGCAGGGCCAGCCCGGCGACCCGTCCGCTCCGGCGCTGCCGGAGGATTACGTCATCGGGCTCGAGGATATCCTTTCGGTCAATGTCTGGAAGGAACCGGAGCTGTCGGTCAAGGAGGTGGTGGTCCGGCCCGACGGCAAGATCAGCGTGCCGCTCGTCGGCGATATCCAGGCCAGCGGCCTGACTCCCATGCAGCTGCAGGAGCGGGTCTCCGAGCGGATGAAGGAGTACGTGGCCGCCCCGAGCGTGACGATCGTGGTGCTGCGGATCGGCAGCCGGTCGGTTTCCATCGTGGGCCAGGTGGCCAAGCCCGGGATCTATTATCTCGGGGCGCCGATGACGGTGCTGGAACTGCTCGCGCGGGCGGGCGGGATCGGCCCGGACGCCGAGGAGAAGAAGATCGCCATCGTCCGGACCGAGGGGGGGAAGACCGTCAGCTACCGCTTCAACTACAAGGACGTGTCGAAGGGGAAGCACTTGGAGCAGAACATAGAACTGAAAAATGGAGATACCGTCATTGTTCCATAACCGCGTCTTTGGCTTGAAGGCAACGGCGGGACAGTTCCCGTGCCTGTTATTGTTCTGCCTGCTGGCAGGCGTGGGGGTCTGTGCCGCCCAGGAATCGGCTGACCCGGCGGCTTCGAAGGATGCGACGGAGGCCGGGGATTCCGGAGTCATGGAAACTCCGGCCGGGGAGCCTTCGAGCCCCGACGAGGGGCGCTACCGGACCCTGGACATCCTCTATCCCGAGCCGGATGGGACTCCCAGGCGGGGGGATGAGGAGGCCGAGAATATGCCCATCCCGGTCCCGATCGAGCCGGTGGATGAAAACGAGCAGATCGGGGGGCAATCGTTCGTGGACGATGTCCTGCGCAGCCCGCGGAATACCTGGGGGTTCACCCTGGCGGCCTACCAGGCCTACACCAACGATATCTCGGAGACCGACCGCCCCCGCCAATCTTCCGGTATTACGTCTTTTATGCCCCGCGTTTTCTTCAATTTCGGGAAACGCAAGTCCCGGTTCCATTTCGACGCCGGGGCCGGCTACCGGACGTATAACCAATACGAGGGGCGGGATTCCTGGGACTACAGCGGCAACGCGAGCTACTCGCGGGTGATCTCGAAGGATACGACCTTCGGGCTCTCCAACCAGTTCACTTCTTCCTACAACGACGCCTGGTCCTTCCTGTCCCTCTATTCTCCCCTCGACTACGACTGGCTGTCGTCCAACGAGGTGCTGTTCAACCGCCAGCGCATCAACCGCAACTCCCTGCGGGCCAAACTGGATCACCGGATATCCCGCAAGGCCGAGTTCGGCCTGTCCGGCGGCCACCGCTGGTATGACTATCCCCAGGAAGGGCTGCAGGATTCGCAGGCCCTGGAAGCGGGGGCGAATTTCCGCTACCAGCTGGCCGACTGGGTCTACATGGCCAGCAGCGTCACCACCTACCTCAACCTTACCGACGCCAATAGCGACAACGCCCGGATCTACCATCTCCAGTTCGGCGGGTTGGAATTCCGGCTGAGCGACTCCTGGCGCACCTGGGCGGGCGGCGGCATCGACATCTACGATCGCAGAGGCCCCAACCGGATGAGCGAACACATCAACGCCGGGATCGGGTACAACTCCCTGATGAATTCGTTCAACGTGACGTACCAGCGGGGATTTTCCTCCGCCATCGGCCTTTCCCGGGTGCTGATCACCGACGTGGTCAACGCCGGTTTCGGGCGGCGGATCACGGGCTGGATGAGCGGGAACCTGAACGCCTATTATTACCGGAGCAAGGAGCCCGAATCGATAGGGACGCTCGAGACCTTATCGGGTGGCGGCGGCCTCAGTTTCGCCCTCCGCCGGGACCTGTCGCTGTCTCTCAACGCGGCCTATCAGAACCAGAAGCCCCGGGATTTTCCTGTTTCGGGCCTCGAGTTGAGCCGGTTGACCGGTTATGCCGGGCTCCATTACGTCTGGCCCTCCCGGGAGCGTTAGTGTTTATCGACTTTGGATCCGGCCTGATCCGGCTATGAGGGTTCCATGAAGGATCTCACCAAACTGCACCCGATCGATTATCTGAAGATCCTCTACCGCAGGCGATGGTACGTGATCGCGGTTTTCCTCCTCGTCAGCATCGGTGCGGTGGTCTATGCCCTGCGCAAGCCCGATGTCTACCGCTCGCAGGCGCGCATCCAGGTGGAGGCGGCCCCGATGCCCCAGGATTACGTGCGCCCCTCCATCCGGACCAGTCCCGAGGAGCAGATCGCCTCGATCCGCAGCGCGGTCCAGAGCCGGAGCCTGCTCGAGCGGATGATCCAGGATTTCCAGCTCTTCGGCTACGGCATGGGGGAGGACTTCTCCATGGAAGCGGCCGTGCGCGGGGTGAGCAACAACATCGAGATCACCACCTCCTCCAGGGATACTTTCAATGTAGCCTTTCACGCCAGCAACCCCCAGCTGGCGCAATCCTTCACCCGGCGCATGGTGGAGACGTTGATCCAGTCCAGCACTTCCGCCCGCCGGAGCAAGGCGGTGGAAACGGACCAGTTCCTCGAGGACCAGTTGAGGCGGACGGCCGAGAAGCTCGCGGAGCAGGAGGAGAAGATCAAGCAGTTCAAGATGGCCCATTTCGGGAGGCTGCCCGACCAGTTCGACGCCAACATGCGCACCCTGAACCAGCTCGACGTGCAGCTGGCTTCGGTGGAAAACGCGATCGGGCAGCTGCACGACCGGCGCAAGATGGCCGAAACCATGGCGCGCAACCAGCAGCAGATGATGCTGATGACGCAGCAGCTCATGAATTCTTCCCCCGACCTGTCCGATTCCGGCATCGACCAGCCCCGGACCGATCCCGTGCTCGAGGCCAAGGAAAGGGAGCTCGAGGCGCTGCTGCTGAAGTACACCCCGCAGTATCCCGACGTGGTGCGGCTCACGAGGGAGATCGAGTACCTGAAGCAGAAGGCGGCCCGGGAGGCGGAATCGGCTTCCGCGGCTGAAGGAGGCGGGGATGAGGCGATTTTGCCCTCCGGGATAGACGATTTCGCCGGGCTGCCGCCAGGTGCGGGCCCCGATCCCGAAATCGAATCGATCGAAAACGACATCCGGAGGCAGGAAAAGGAGAAGGCGGCCATATTGCGCCAGATCCAGTCGGTTCAGGCGCGGCTGAACCTGGCGCCGGCGCTCGAACAGGAACTGACGGTGCTGAACCGGGAGTACAGCACCCTGAAGTCGCAGTACGACAACCTGCAGAGCAAGAAATTCCAGTCGCAGATGACGACCAACCTGGAAACCGACCGCTCGAGCGACACCTACCGGGTGATCGACGAGGCCAGCCTGCCCGAGAAGCCGATCTTCCCCGACCGCATCCAGATCATCGGCCTGGGCCTCGTAGCCGCCCTCGCCGCGGGTGTCGGCGCCGCCATCGGGCGGGAACTGCTCGATACCACCCTGGCGAGCGAGGAGGAGGTCACGGCGCTGCTCAAGATCCCGGTCCTGGCCACCATTTCCGAGGTGCCCGCCAAGCAGCTGAAGAAGCCGGGCCGGAGCGGCGGGATGCTCAAAAGCGCCTGAAAATGGGGAAAGAGTCTGGAGCGGAATGCCGATAGCGGACTTGAACGGGTATTACGGCGGATGATAATTATTATTGACTGGGCCGGCAGGGAGCCGCGGAACGCTAAATGAGCGAAATATTCGATTTTCTGAAAAAGGCCGAAAAGGAACGGAAGCAGGTGATCCTGCCCCCGGAGCCGGAGGTGGAAGAGCCCGATTTCGGCGCGGAGCCGGGGCCGGTCGAAGCCTCCTGGTCGCCGGCAATGGAGGCGGAGCCGGTGCCGCAGGAACTCGAGCTCTGCCGCGACGACCGCTTCGATCTCACCGACGCCGCCCCCCAGGTCAAGACCGTCATGGACCCCCTGACCCTGATCGGGGAGCAGTTCCGGCTCCTCCGGTCGCGCCTCGGGCTGATGCAGAAACAGAGGGGGATCAAGACCATCCTGGTCACCAGCACGGTGCCGGAGGAGGGGAAGACCTTCACCGCCTCGGGCCTCGTCGGGGTGCTGGCCCAGGAGCCGGGCAAACGCGTCCTCCTGATCGACGCCGACATGCGCAAGCCGCGCTCGGGGATCAGTTTCGGCCTCAACGGTTCCGCTTCCTCCGTCGGCCTTTCCGAGGTCCTGCAGGGGAACGTGTCGTTCCGGGACGCGGTCCTGACCTGCACCAACCCGCAATTTTCCTTCCTGTCGTCGGGCCCGCTCCCGCCCAACCCCTCGGAACTGCTCAGTTCCCCCATCCTGGAACAGACCCTGAAGGCGGCGGCCTCCGATTTCGACTGGGTCATCGTCGATTCGCCGCCGGTGCTGTCTCTTTCCGACACCGTGCTCCTGGCGCCGCTGTGCGACGCCGTGGTGCTGGTGGTGAGGGCCAATTCCACTTCGGCGCGGCTGGTGGAGGACGCGGCCGGCCGGATCGGGAAGGAGCGGATCTGCGGCGTCATCTTCAACCGGCAGAAACACCTGACGTCGTCGAAGTATTATTACCAGTACTATTACCGTAAGGTTAAGTCCTGAGAGTTCGTGACGCGAAATCGCCCGTTCCCGCCGCGGTCCGGGCCGGAGCGGCGAAACCGGAGGACGCTCGCATGCTCAACGCCTTCAGCGTGGACGTGGAGGACTATTTCCACGTGGAGGCCTTCGCTTCCTGCGTCTCCCCTTCCGACTGGGGCAGCTACGCCTGCCGCGTCGAACGGAACATCGAGCGGATCCTGGAGATGCTCGAGCGGCACCGGACGAGGGCGACGTTCTACGTCCTCGGCTGGGTGGCCGAGCGCCATCCGTGCCTGGTGCGGCGGATCGGCGCGGCCGGGCACGAGATCGGCTGTCACGGCCACGCGCACCAGCGCATCCACCGGCAGGACCGACGCGAGTTCCGCGAGGATGTCCGCCGCGCGCGCCTCTGCCTGGCGGACCAGGCGCAGGCGCCGGTCGAGTGCTACCGGGCTCCCAGCTTTTCGATCACCCGCCCGACGCTGTGGGCCCTGGACGTGCTGGCCGAAGAGGGTTTCCGCATCGACTCCTCCATCTTTCCGGTGCGCCACGACCTGTACGGCATCCCGGACGCCGAGCGCTTTCCCCACGTCAGGAACGGGATCGTGGAGTTTCCCCCCACCACCGTGCGGATGGCGGGTACGAACCTGCCGGCCGCCGGGGGCGGGTACCTGCGCCTCTTCCCGCTCGGGGTGACGCGCTGGGCCATCCGGCGGGTGAACGGGGTCGAACGGAGGCCGGCCATGGTCTACCTCCACCCGTGGGAGCTGGACCCCGACCAGCCAAGGATCCGGGCCCCGCTCCGCTCCCGTTTCCGGCATTACACGAGCCTCGCCGGGATGCAGAAGAAGGTGGACCGGCTGCTGGGCGAATTCCGGTTCTCGACCGTCACTGATGTCTGCCGGGGGCTTTCGCTCATTTCCTGAATGCCCCCCGTCTTGATAAATCTTATTGACGGCGACGGGAGGCGGCTCTTATAATGATCAAACCTCACCACCGGCCGGAGTGATTATGAAGATCCGGAAAAACCCAAAAATCCGCAGGGAGAATACTGGAAGGAGGCGCAAGGCATTTCATAGTTTTCATTGAACCCTTTCGGGCTTCTGGCCGATCAGTCCATTGACGGTTGTTCCAACGGTAAGAGCGGAAATACTATGTGGCGTTACCTGGCGTTGAGGAAGTTTGGAATCGTTTTCACGGAGACCCTGCTCCTGATGGGCTGGATCCTCCTGGGACACCTCATCCGCTTCGGCCGGGTCCCCGATTCGGTCCTCCCCCCGGCAAGCCTCCTGGTCAAGGCGTTCCTGATCGCCGTCATCTTCCAGCTGGTGATGCACCTCAACGACGTTTACGGCTTCCAGGGTTCGCGCCTTTCCCGGGCCTTCGTCCTTCGCCTGTTCCAGTCCCTCATCATCGCCTGGTGCATCCTGGCCGTGCTCTTCTACGCCGTGCCGCACGGCGACCTTAGCCGGGTGGGGCTGGTTTACGGCATGCTCCTCTGCTCCGCCTTCCTCGTCCTCTGGCACACCATGCTCCGGCTCTACATGCGGGTGCGGACCCCGCGCACCAACCTCCTGGTGCTGGGGACGGGCAACCTCGCGCGCGAGGCGGTGCGCGAGATCCTGCGCCACCCCGAGCTCGGCATCAAGGTGGTGGGCTTCGTGGACGACGATCCCGGCCTGGTCGGGGTGTCGATCGTGAACCCGAGCGTCATCGGCGTCTACCAGGACCTGGCCAAGCTGGTCGGCGGCCACCGGGTGGACCGGATCGTGGTCGGGCTGCAGGACCGCCGGGGGAAGCTCCCGATCAAGGAGCTGCTCGATTTCAAGACCCGCGGGATCGCCATCGAGGACGCCACGACCTTTTACGAGCGGGTGGCGGGCAAGATCCCCATCGAGAACCTCAAGCCCAGCTGGCTGGTCTTCAACAGCGGCTTCGGCGTTTCCAAGAGCATGCTGGCCAAGAAGCGGATCTTTTCGATCCTCTTTTCCTTTTTCCTCCTCCTCGCGCTCTCGCCGCTCCTGGTCCTGGTGATGATCGCCATCAAGCTCGAATCCAGGGGCCCCGTCTTCTACCGGCAGGAACGGGTGGGGCAGGACGGGCGGGGGTTCATCCTGTACAAGTTCCGATCGATGCGCGAGGACGCCGAAAAGGACACCGGCCCCGTATGGGCGCGGGAGGGGGACGACCGGGTCACCCGGGTGGGCCGCATCCTCCGGCGGACGCGGATCGACGAGCTGCCGCAGTTCTACAACGTGCTGCGGGGGGACATGAGCCTGGTCGGCCCGCGGCCGGAGCGTCCCGTGTTCGTCGACCAGCTGTCGGAAGAGATCCCCTATTACCCCCTGCGCCACGTGGTCAAGCCCGGGATCACCGGGTGGGCGCAGATCAACTACGGCTACGCGAACACCCTGGAGCACACGATCGAAAAGCTGCAGTACGACCTGTTCTACATCAAGAACATGTCCTGGATCCTCGACATCCTGATCGTGCTCGAAACGGTCAAGACCGTCATGGTCAAACGCGGGTCGTAGCCGGCTCTCCCGCCGCGCGCCGCGGCATTCTTCTCGCCTCCATTCCCCAATCGGTGTACAGTGCCTTCTTTCGGGGGACGCATGGGAAAGTGGAAGTACCTGTTCGCCGCCTATATCGGATTCGTGATCTACGGCACCCTGATCCCGTTTCATGTCGTGGACTCGCTCCAGGGGGTCTTTCGCAACCTGGAGGCCGTCCGGTGGCTCCCCTTCTGGGATCTCCACCGCGGACGGATCGCGTCGGTCCCCGACATGGTCCAGAACGTCCTCCTGTTCCTTCCCATCGGAATCCTGGGGGCCCGTTGCCTCGGGCGGCGGTTGGCTCCCACCCTCGCGACCGGTTTTGGTTTAAGCCTGCTGGTAGAAGTTCTGCAGCTCGTGACCCCCAACCGGGTGAGTTCGGTCAACGACCTGGTCTTCAACACCCTCGGGACCGCGGCCGGCTTCTTCCTCTGTCTCCGGCTGGCGCCCCTCTGGCCCCGGCTGATCCATAGCCCGGTCTTCAGGGAAATCGCCCGGGTCCCCGGCGCCCTCCCCCTCCTGATGCTGATGCTCTACAGCTGGGTCTACGCGCTGGAGCCGTTCAACTTCACCCTCGACGTGGGTGTCGTGTGGTGGAACGTGCGGGCGATTTTCCGTCAACTCCTCCACCCGCGCCTGGTGCTCGGCGACGAACTCATCCTGGCCTCGCAGTTCGCCCTGATGGGCTTTCTGGCAGCCGGGCTTCTCCAGAAGCTCCGGGTGCGCGCGGCCTGCGCCCTCTCCCTTTTCCTGGTGGCCCTCTGGGCCGCGGTCACCGAGATGAGCCAGTTGATCGTGGCTTCCCGGGTGGCGAGCCTTCTCACCCTCGCTTTTTCCTGGATCGGGGCCGCCATCGGGGTGGCCGCCCGCGCCTGGTACACCCTCTCCCCCCGGCCCGGCAGGCTCTTCGTCCTCTACGCCCTCTTCCTCCTCGCGGCCCATGCCGTCGACGCTCTGAGCCCCTTCACCCTGCGCGAATCGTATCTCCGCCCGGCCCTCCTCCCCTTCCGGCAGTACCAGTCGGCCTACTTCGTCAGCGCCCTGAGCAACGTCTTCCACGCGCTCCTGGTCTTCATGCCCCTGGGCTTCCTGGCCTCCCGCATCCGGTTCGGCCGGGCACGGGGCCTCCTGTTCTGGAGCGTGCTCCTGGTCGCCCTGGTCGCGATCGAACTCGGGCAGGGGTTCATCGCCGGCCGCTACCCGGACGTGACCGACTTCTTCCTTCCGTTCGCGGGGGCCGTGATCGGATGGTGGGTCGCCGAGAAGGCACGGGAGCACGGTTTTACGTTGCGGAACTCGTCGCCATGAAGTTCCAGGTTGTGTTCAACCAAGGAGCCGGTGGCTTATATGGAACAGGTCAGCCGCCTGGGATAGCGCCTTGTCCGCCGTGATGAGGGTGAGGCCGTTGGAGAATGCAGCGGCGAGGTGCAACGCGTCCGGAGCTCTCAGGGTGGTTTTGAACATGGAGAGCCATTTGCATGCTGTGGAATATTCCCGATCCTCGATGGGAAGGATTCGGTAAATCCCGTCCGTGCGATGCCGGCGGAATACCGACAGGATGACCTGGGCGGATTCTGCGGGAAGCTCCCCGGTGCGGGTTTTCAGCGCCAGGGCCGAGATGAATTCCAATTCGCAGAGCATGCTTTTTGCAGGTGGCGAAGCTGCCCGGATTTCAAGCTGGGCCGCGGAACTGAGGGCTTCGGGGTAGTAGTAGGCAACCAGAACGCTGGTGTCGATGTAGGCCATCAATATCTGCCTTGGCGGCGGTTTTCGATGACTATGCGCGAGAGACTCTTTTCATCCTCCCGGATTTCCAGGGCTTCACGAAAGGGGGCGAGGTCCGGGGCTTTTTGATGTTCGGGGGATGCAGCCGGCGGGACGAGGCGGGCGACGATCCTGCCCCTCCGGGTGATCAGCACCGATTCACCGTTTTCGACCGCGCGGACAAGGTCACTCAATCGCGCGCGCGCTTCCTTCAGGTTTACGGGGCCCATCGATTCCCTCCCGCAGGGTTATGCCTCAAGCGTAATCCTTGCGCCGCCGCGAATCAACAACGCCAGGATCGAGGCTTTCCATCTGGATCGTAAACGTATGATTAGAGTGGAAATAGAGTTTTTTGGAGCGGGAAACGGGATTTGAACCCGCGACTTCAACCTTGGCAAGGTTGCACTCTACCACTGAGTTATTCCCGCCCTCTTGCGGCAGGAGAAAATTCTAGCATAAATCGACGGAATTTCAGCCCCGAGATGCAAAAAATCTGCAAGGGGGATCCTAAAAGGCATCCCGGTAGAGCTGGACCTCGCGGCCGACGACCGAGACGATGTCGAAGCGGTAGTCGTACCGGCCGAGGTCGAAGCGGGCGATGAAGTCCTCGGCCGCGCGGCGCAGGGCCTGGCGCTTTTCCCAGTCGACGTACTCCCACGGCTCGCCGTAACGCCTCGACGCGCGCGTCTTCACCTCCACGAACACGAGGGTATCCCCCTCGAAGGCGACCAGGTCGAGTTCGCCCGAGCGGGCGCGGTAGCGGCGGGCGAGGACGTCGTAGCCCGCGCGCACGAGGAAGCGGCAGGCGAGCCGTTCCCCGCGCCGGCCCAGGAGCAGGTGAGGCGCCGTCATGGGGGGATTGTTTGGCCCGCCCCCCTCCTATTTCACCGCCTTTTCGCCCGGGGCCCGCTTCCAGCGGACCCCTTCGCGGGTGTCCTCGAGCTGGATCCCCTCGGCCAGGAGCTCGTCGCGGATGCGGTCGGCTTCGGCGAAATCGCGCCGGCGGCGGGCCTCCTGCCTCGCCTCGATCCGCCGGGCGATCTCCTCGTCCAGGAGCTCCGGCCGGCCGCGCAGGATGCCAAGGACGCCGTCGATCTCCTCGAGGAAGGCGACGGCCAGCCGGGCGTCCCCGCCCGTCAGGGCCCCGCGGGCGTCCCGCTGGTTGGCCGCGCGCACGAAGTCGAAGAGGGCGCCGAGCGCGGCGGAGGTGTTGATGTCGCTGTCCATCGCCTCCCGGAACTTTCCGCGGGCGGCGGCGGCCTCGGCTTCGAATTCGGGGGTGGGGGCGTCCTCCGACGCCTTTTCCCGCGCCCGCAGGAGGAAATCCTCGAGCCGCGCGATCGACGCGGAGGCCTGGCGCAGCCCGTCCATGGTGAAATTGAGCTGCTTGCGGTAGTGGACCGAAAGGAGCAGGTAGCGGATCGCCTCGGGGGCGTACCCCTGCCCGGTCAGGTCGCGCAGGGTGAAGAAGTTGCCCAGCGACTTGGACATCTTCTCCCCCTCCACGATCAGGAACTCCGGGTGGACCCAGTAGCGGGCGAAGGGGCGGCCGGTGGCGCATTCGCTCTGGGCGATCTCGTTTTCGTGGTGGGGGAAGACCAGGTCGATCCCGCCGCAGTGGATGTCGAACGTTTCCCCCAGGTACTTCATGCTCATGGCCGAGCACTCGATGTGCCAGCCGGGCCGGCCGGGGCCGAGCTCGGTCTCCCAGAAGTCCTCCCCCTCCTTCTTCGCCTTCCAGAGGACGAAGTCGCGGGCGTTGGCCTTGTCGTACTTGTCGCTGTCGACCCGCGCCCCCGCCTGGGCCCCGCTGAAATCGGCCTTGCTCAGCTTCCCGTACCCCTCGAACCGGGCGATGTCGAAATAGATCGAGCCATCCTTGCGGTAGGTGAACCCCTTCTCCTCCAGGCTGCGGATCAGGGCCACCATTTCGGGGATGTGGTCGGTCGCCCGGGGCATGACGTCGGGCGGGTCGATCCGGAGCGTCCGGCTGTCCTCGAGGAAGGCCTCGGTGTAGCGCGAGGTGTAGTCGCTGAGCGACACCCCCTCCGCGCGCGCGTTCCGGATCGTCTTGTCGTCGACGTCGGTGATGTTCATGACATGCCGCACCCGGTAGCCGCTGTAGCGGAGGTAGCGCCGCAGCAGGTCCTGGAAGACGAAGGTACGGAAGTTGCCGATGTGGGCGTAGTCGTAGACCGTGGGGCCGCAGGAGTAGAACCGGACCACCCCCTCCTCGACGGGGCGGAACTCCTCTTCGCTGCTGGAGAGCGTGTTGTATATTCTGAGCATAGTTTTGTCCCGCCTGGTTGCCGGAGCCCCAATTATACCGATTTCGGCCGCAGGTACAACGCGCGGTTATCTTTTGGGGAGGATCCGCACCAGGCGGAAGTTCCCCTGCGTGGCGAGGGGGACGGTGTCGAAGCCGCCCGCCTCACCGATCTCCCGCGCCCCCTCCGCTTTGGTGACGACCAGGGCTCCCGTACGGCCGGCGACCCCCCGCCGCAGCGCAGCGAGGTCCTTCGGCTCGGCGTCCACCCGGTATCCCGTGTAGTAGTGCAGGCTGTGGTGAAAGAAGCGGTAGGTCAGGATCGGCTCCTCCCCGCGGCGCAGGGCGAGCGCCTCGCGGGCGATCGTCCGGGTGGAGTGGTAATCGCCGAGGAGGGGGAAGGCGAAGACGACCACCGCCAGGACCAGCGCCGCGCCTCCGAGCGCCGTCGCCCGGACGGCGCCGAGGGGGCGGTTCCTCCAGCCGTAATACAGGGCGAAGCCTGCCGGGACCAGGACGGCGAGGGAAATCGCGAGCCCCTCGCGCCAGTGCCCCCCGTAGTCCTTCTGGAAGAAGACGGGCGCCGCCAGGGCGAGGCAGAGGGCAAGGAGCGCCTCGGCGGTCACGGCGGCGCGCAGCAGCCTCGGCTCCGCCCCCTCCCGGACCCAGGGCGCGAGGCGCGCGCCCAGGAGCAGGGCCAGCGGCGGGAGGGAAGGGAGAATGTAGCCCGCGAGCTTCGACCCCGACAGGGAAAAGAAGAGGATGGGGAAGAGCAGCCAGCAGAGGATGAAGAGGGGGGCGGGGCGCCACCGGCGCCAGCGCCGGAGTTCCTCGAGGGGGCTTGTGCCGGCCAGCGCCACGAGCCACCCGCTCCAGGGGAAGAAGAGGGCCAGAAGCACCGGCAGGTAGTAGTAAAAGGGCTGGGCGTGGTGATGGATGTCGGTGACGTAGCGGGCGAAATTGTGGTTGACGAAAAAGGTGGCGACGAAGGCGTAACCATTTTCCCGAAAGGCCAGCCAGAACCAGGGGACCGATACGGCCAGCGCCACCGCTGCCCCCGGACCCGTGCGCCAGCGCCGGAACATCCCCTCTCTCCCGCCGAAGTACCAGGAGAGGAGCCCTACCCCCGCTGCGAGAACGAGGGCCACCGGCCCCTTGCCCAGCACGGCCAGGCCGAGAAAGACCCAGGCGGCCAGCACCTTCCAGCCGAGGTCTTTTTCCACCGCGACGGCCAGGACCGAGAGCGCCAGGGTGAGGCAGCAGGTAAAGGGCATGTCGGTCGAGGCGCTGCGGCCGAAACCGGCGAAGCCGAGGCTCGTGACCAGGATCGCGCCGCCCAGGAGGCCGGCCAGGGGGGACCAGATCCGGGTCCCGGCCCAGAGGACGGCCAGGGCGGAGAGGAGGGCGCAAAGGGCGGGTCCGACGCGGGCGGCCGTCTCGGGGCTGCCGAACAGGGAGCCGGGCGCCCGGGCGATCCAGTAGTAGAGCGGGGGCTTTTCGAGCCACGGCCTCCCCTCGAGCGTCGGGGTGACCCAGCGCCCGGACAGGCGCATCTCCTCTGCGATGCGGGCGTAGCGCGGCTCGTCCGCCCCGGTGAGGGGCAACCGGCCGAGGCCGGCCCAGAGGGTGGCTATCGAGAGGGCGGTGACGATGAGGAGGGAGGAGAGAGCTCGTTGCACGGGGGGAGTTAAACACGGATGGCACGGATTTTCAAAGCAATCCGTGCCATCCGCGGTTTACGAGGCTAGTACATTCCGCCCATTCCGCCCATTCCGCCGCCCGGAGGCATGGCGGGGGCCTTTTCCTCTTCCTTGATCTCGCTCACCAGGGCTTCGGTCGTCAGAAGCAGGGCGGCGATGGAGGAGGCGTTCTGCAGGGCCGTACGGGTCACCTTGGTCGGGTCGATGACGCCGCTCTTGACCAGGTCTTCGTACTGCTCGGTGTCGGCGTTGAAGCCGAAATTGGCCTCGGCGTTCGCGCGCACCTTCTCGACCACGACGGCGCCTTCCAGCCCGGCGTTGAAGGCGATCATCCGCAGGGGCTCCTCCAGGGAGCGGCGGACGATGTTGACGCCCACCTGCTCGTCGTCGGCGAGCTTGAGCTTCTCGAGCGGGGTGATGCAGCGGAGCAGGGCCACGCCGCCGCCGGGGACGATCCCCTCTTCCACCGCGGCGCGGGTCGCATGCATGGCGTCCTCGACGCGGGCCTTCTTCTCCTTCAACTCGGTCTCGGTCGCGGCCCCGACCTTGATCACGGCCACGCCGCCGACCAGCTTCGCCAGCCGTTCCTGCAGCTTCTCGCGGTCGTAGTCGGAGGTGGTCTCATCGATCTGCACGCGTAGCTGCTTGACGCGCCCCTCGATGTCGGCGTGCTTGCCGGCGCCCTCGATGATGGTGGTGTTGTCCTTGTCGATCGTGATCTTCTTGGCGCGGCCCAGGTCTTCAAGGCGGACGTTCTCGAGCTTGATCCCGAGGTCTTCGCTGATCACCTTGCCGCCGGTGAGGATGGCGATGTCTTCGAGCATCGCCTTGCGGCGGTCGCCGAATCCGGGGGCCTTGACGGCGACGACGCTCAGCGTGCCGCGCAGCTTGTTGACCACCAGGGTCGCCAGCGCTTCGCCCTCAACATCCTCGGCGATGATGAGGAGCGGGCGCCCGCTCTTGGCCACCTGCTCGAGCAGGGGGAGCAGGTCCTTCATGGAGCTGACCTTCTTCTCGTTCAGGAGGATGAGGCAGTCGGCCAACTCGGCTTCCATCCTCTCCGGGTCGGTCACGAAATAGGGGGAGAGGTAGCCGCGGTCGAACTGCATCCCTTCCACCACTTCCAGGGAGGTCTCGATCGATTTGGCCTCTTCCACGGTGATGACGCCGTCCTTGCCCACCTTCTTCATCGCCTCGGCGATGATGCCGCCGATGGTCTTGTCGTTGTTGGCGGAAACGGTCCCTACCTGGGAGATCATCTCGCCCTTGACCGGCTTGCTCAGCTTTTTGAGCTCTTCGATCGCCGCGGCCACGGCGGTCTCGATCCCGCGCTTGATCGCCATCGGGTTGGCGCCGGCGGCCACGTTTTTCACGCCTTCACGGAAGATGGCCTGAGCCAGCACCGTCGCCGTCGTGGTCCCGTCGCCGGCGACGTCCGACGTCTTCGAGGCCACTTCGCGCACCATCTGGGCGCCCATGTTTTCCATCGAGTCCTTCAGTTCGATCTCCTTGGCGACGGTGACGCCGTCCTTGGTGATGGTCGGGGAGCCGAACTTCTTGTCCAGCACCACGTTGCGCCCCTTGGGGCCCAGCGTGATCTTTACGGCGTTCGCCAGCTGGTTGACGCCGCGCAGAATCGCCTGGCGGGATTCCTCGCCGTGAATGATTTCCTTAGCCATAGTCTCCTACTCCTTATGTATTTGTATTGCTTTGGGTTATGCGAGAACCGCGAGGATTTCGTCTTCCCGCATGATGACGTATTCCTGGTCGTCGATCTTGATTTCCGTCCCGGAGTACTTTCCGAAGAGGATCCGGTCGCCGGCCTTGACGTCCATGGCCGCGCGCTTGCCGTCATCCATCATCTTGCCCGGTCCGGCCGCAATCACCTCGCCCTCCATCGGCTTTTCCTTGGCGGTATCGGGGATGATGATACCCCCCTTGACCGTTTCCTTCTCTTCCATCCGCTTTACCAGAACCCGATCGTGCAAAGGTCTCACATTCATCTTGGTGTCTCCTCTCCAAATAGTTGCATTTATAAAGACTTGCCTATTGCTTACCGGCTGGCCCCGCCGTTAGCACTCCCTCGCGGCGAGTGCTAACAGTATAAGAGGGATTTTCGGCTTGTCAATCTGGAGGCCGGAATTATGTGCCCATTCCAAAAAAAAACATAGGCGGGACCCGGCACGGCCGAACTGGCACGGCGAATTTGGTGATATAATACGTATGTCTGTTAAACATAATATACGTGCAGCGGGTGAAGGAGATGGCGGTCAAACTAACACTGGCCCTGGACGAGGCGGTGATCCAAAAAGCCAAGCGATATGCCAGCAGACAGAACATCAGCCTTTCAAAGCTGGTGGAGTTCTACTTCTCGTCGCTCGCCTCCGACGACGTATCCGGCCGGCACGGCATGCCCCCGATCACCGCCGGGCTCGCCGGCATGGTGAGGGTGGAGGCACCGGGGGAAGACATGGACCTGGTGGCTGAATCGGTCAGCGAAAAATATCTATGAAGGCGCGGATATTCATCGACACCGACGTTTTTCTGGACACCATTCTCGACCGGAAGCCGCATGCGGTTTACTCAAACCGGATTCTGGCCCTGTGCGAGCAAAACCAGGTCGAGGGATTCACCTCGAGCCTCGTCATCGCCAACATCTACTATATCCTCAAAAAGCTGTCGAAACACGAGAGGGCGCTCCTGGCCATCCAGCGGATCGGTTCCATCATCCGGATCCTGCCCTTCACCCAACGAGAAATCGGGGAATCCGCGAGCGCCGGTTTTCCCGACTTCGAGGACGGGGTCGAGCATTTCATCGCGGTCAATAACGGCCTGGACAGCATCATCACACGCAATGTCCGGGATTTCCGCAAGGCCTCCCTGGGCGTGCTCACGCCGCGGGAATTCCTGCAGTCATTCGTGTGTCGCGACGGGGAGGGGCAAACTTAACCGAATCTTAACACTCTCCTTATAAAGGCTTAACGAAGGTAATGTAAATATCTACCAGAATTGAGTTTAGGAGGGCAGATGAAGATATCGGGATGGTTGGGTGTGCTGGGAGCGGCTGTCGCCCTTGCGGGCTGCGGCGGGGGCGGGTCGGCCGCCAGGACGGTCACCATCAAGGGCTCGGACACGATGGTGATCCTGGGGCAGCGGTGGGCCGAGACCTACATGAAGGAGCACCCGGAGGAGCGGATCCAGGTCACGGGGGGCGGGTCGGGGACGGGGATCGCCGCCCTGATCAACGGCGGGACCGACATCTGCGAGGCCTCCCGCCCCATGAAGGAGAAGGAAAAGGAGATGGTGCGCAAGCGCCACGGTCGGGAGGTGGTCGAGATCCCGGTGGCCCTGGACGGCATCGCGATCTATGTCCCCGAGTCCTCGCCGGTGGAGGCGCTGACCCTGGGGCAGCTGAAGGCGATCTACACCGGCAGGATCCGCAACTGGAGCGAGGTGGGGGGCCCCGACCGCAGGATCGTCGTCTACAGCCGCGAGAACAACTCCGGCACCTACGTCTTCTTCAAGGAGCACGTGCTCGATAACGAGGACTTCGGGCGGGAGGTCCAGACGCTCCCCGGCACCGCCGCCGTGGTCAACGCCGTCAGCAAGGACCCCGCCTCGATCGGCTACGGCGGGATCGCCTACGCCTCGGGAATCCGGCCCGTCGCCGTCAAGGCGGACGAGGCGGCCGGCGGGGTGCTCCCCTCGATCGAAACGGTGGAGCGGGGGACCTATCCCCTGTCGCGCCAGCTCTTCTTCTACACGGTCGGCGCCCCGCAGGGGACCACCAAACAGTTCATCGACTGGGTGCTGACGCCGGAGGGGCAGGAAATCTGCGAAAAGGTGGGGTACTACCCCCTGGTCTGGAAATAGGCCGATGCGCGACCGAAGAAGCGGCTGCCGGACGATGCATGCGGCGGGACGATCGGGGGCGTGGGGCGACCGGGTGGCCAGGGTTCTGATCACCGGGAGCGCGATGCTGGCGATCGTGTCGCTGATTCTGATCTTTATCTTCATCGGCAAGGAGGCGCTCCCGATCTTCACCTCGGCCGAAATCCAGGAGGAGGCCAACATAGGCAACCTCTTCCTGCCCCAGTCGGCCGGCGGGGGGGCCGGGGAGGAGTACACCTGGCAGCCGGTCTCGGAACTTCCCAAGTACTCGCTCCTGCCGCTGCTGGCCGGGACGCTGAAGGTGACCATCATCGCCTCGCTGATCGCCATCCCGCTCGCGGTCCTGGCCGCCCTCTACACCGCGGAGTTCGCCCCGGCCTGGGCGCGCGAGACGGTCAAGCCCGCCATCGAGCTCCTGGCCGGGATCCCGAGCGTGGTGGTCGGCTTCTTCTGCCTGATGGTGCTGGCCGACTGGCTGCAGGGGGCGTTCGGGTGGACCTTCCGCCTGAACGCCATGACGGCGGGGATCGGCCTGAGCCTCGCGGTGATCCCCATCGTCTACACCGTCTGCGAGGACGCCTTCTCCTCGGTGCCGCAGGCCTACCGGGACGGGTCGGTGGCCATGGGCGCCTCCTCCTGGCAGACGGCGTCGCGCGTCGTCCTCCCGGCGGCGATGCCCGGGGTCCTGGCGGCCTGCGTGCTCGGTTTCGGCCGGGCCATCGGCGAGACCATGATCGTGCTGATGGCGTCGGGCAACGCCGCCATCCTCTCGTGGCTTCCCACCGATTCGATCCGCACCTTTTCCGCGACGATCGCGGCCGAGCTCGGGGAGGTGGTCGTGGGGAGCCCGCATTACCACGTCCTCTTTTTCATCGGCGCCTTCCTTTTCGTGATCACCTTCGCCATCAACCTGCTGGGGCACTGGTGGGTGGGGCGGTTGCAGAAGAAGCTCCAGGGGGCATCCTGAGCCATGGTCGACCGAACGAGATTTGTCGGGGGCGCCTTTCAATCCCTGTGCATCCTTGCCTGCGTCCTGATCGTCCTGATGCTGGCCGTCATCCTCGGCGACATCGTGATCCACGGCCTGGGCACCGTCACCTTCTCCTTCCTCACCAGGGCGCCGGAGACCGGGATGACGGGCGGAGGGATCTTCCCCGCCATCTTCGGGACCTTCGCCCTGGTCGTGCTCATGACGATCGCGGTGATCCCGCTCGGGGTGGCCACGGCCATCTACATGCACGAATACGCGCCCAAGCGTTCGCGCCTCGTCCAGGCGGTGAGGCTGGCGATCCAGAACCTGGCCGGGGTCCCCGCCATCGTATTCGGCCTCTTCGGGCTCGGGTTCTTCATCGAGTTCATCGGCCGGGGGATGGACCGGGTCTTCTACGGCGGGGAACTGGTCTACGGCCAGCCGGCCATAGTCTGGGCGGCCCTGACGATGGCGCTCCTGACGATGCCCACGGTGGTGGTGGCGACGGAAGAGGCGCTCCGGGCGATCCCCCAGGGCTACCGCGAGGTGGCCTATTCCCTCGGGGCGACCCGGTGGCAGATGATCCGCCGCGTGGTGCTCCCCCAAGCGGTCGGCGGCATCCTCACGGGAGGCATCCTGGCCGTCAGCCGGGGCTCGGGGGAAGTGGCCCCGGTGATGTTCACCGGGGCGGCCTACTTCCTCCCCGAACTGCCGGCCCGGCTCAACAGCCAGTTCATGGAGCTGGGCTATCACGTCTACGTGATGACGACGCAGTCCCCCGACGTGGAGGCGACCAAGCCGATCCTGTACGCGACGGTGCTGGTGCTGCTGGGCCTGACCTTCCTGCTCAACTTCAGCGCGATCATGATCCGCGCCCAGATCCGCAAGAGGCTGCGCCATGGCCGATAAACCGAAACCCCGGGGGGAGGAAACCCCCGCGCCCTGCGAAATCGGGACCGAACGGCTGCGGGTGCGGGCAGGGAAGGACGAGATCCTCAAGGGGATCACCCTCTCGGCCCGGCGGGGGGAGATCGTCTCCATCATCGGACCCGCGGGAGCGGGGAAGACGACGTTTCTCCGCTGCCTCAACCGGATGGCCGACCTCGACCTCGACCTGGCCGTCTCCGGCCGGGTCCTGCTCGACGGGCGGCCGGTCGGCGACCTCAACGTGGCCGCCCTGCGCCGGCAGGTGGGGATGGTCTTCTCGGTCCCGACGCCGCTTCCGATGACGGTGTACGAGAACCTGGTCTTCGGCATCCGCCTCGTCGCCCGGGGACGCAACGGCTTTGACGAGCAGGTGGAAAACTCCCTGCGCGCGGCCTACCTGTGGGACGAGATGAAGGACCGGCTGAACGAGCCGGCGCGCAACCTGTCGGGGGGGCAGCAGCAGCGGCTCTGCCTGGCGCGTTCGCTCGCCCTGGAGCCCCGGGTCCTGCTGCTGGACGAACCCTGCTCCGGCCTCGACCCGATCTCCACCGCGAAGATCGAGGAGGCGCTCCAGGAGCTGAAAAGCCGGCTGGCCGTGATCCTGGTGACCAACAACGTCAAGCAGGCGGCGCGGGCTTCGGACCGTACCGCCTTCTTCCTGTTCGGCGAACTCGTCGAAATCGGGCCGACCCACGACCTCTTCACCACCCCGGCCCATCCCAGGACCGCCGATTACATCACGGGGAGGTTCGGATAACCGCCCCATGGAACCCCGTATGCCTATGGAAACCATGATCGAGACCCGGTCCCTGAACCTCTGGTACGGGAGCTTTCACGCCCTCATCGACGTCACCCTCCGGATCCCGCCCCGGGCCATCACGGCCATCATCGGCCCCTCCGGCTGCGGCAAATCGACGCTGCTGCGCGTCATCAACCGCATGAACGAGCGGATCCCCGGCGTGCGGGTCGAAGGGGACGTTCTCCTCGAAGGGAGGTCGATCTACACCGGCCCGATCGACCTCGGACAGCTGCGCAAGAGGGTGGGGATGGTGTTTCAGCGTCCCAATCCCTTCCCCCTCTCGGTGTTCGAGAACGTCGCCTACGGGCCGAGGATCCACCGCCTCGCCGGCGGGCAGGAACTCGAGCGCCGGGTGGAGCAGAGCCTGCGGGCCACGGGGCTGTGGGACACCCTGAAGGACCGCCTGGGGGCCTCGGCGCTGGCGCTGGCGCCGGAGCAGCAGCAGCGCATCTGCATCTCGCGCCTGCTGGCGGTCCAGCCCGACGTCCTGCTGATGGACGAGCCGGCCAGCGCCCTCGACCCGATCGCCACGGCGCGGATCGAGGAGCTGATGCTGGAGCTCAAGGAGCGGTACACCATCGTCATCGTCACCCACAACATGCAGCAGGCGGCCCGGATCTCGACCCGGACCGCGTTCATGCTCCTCGGGGAGCTGGTCGAAGTGGGGGAAACCCAGACGGTGTTCACGAAACCCTCCGACCCGAAGACGGAGCAGTACATTTCCGGGAGGTTCGGATGATGCGTCAACTCGAGGGGAAGATACAGGGCTTGCAGGAACGGCTCCTGCTCATGGGGCGCCTGGCGGAATCGATGCTGCAGACGGCGCTTCGGGTTCTGATCGAACGCAACGGGGCGCTGGGCGCCGAAGTCGAGCGCATGGAGCACGAGGTCAACGAGCTGCAGATCGAGATCGACGACACGGCGGTCAAGCTGACGGCGCTGCAGCAGCCGGTCGGGGGGGACGTGCGCTTCCTCTTCATGGCCTCCCGGATCGCCACGGAGCTCGAGCGCATAGCCGACCAGGCGGTCAACATCATCGAAAACGCCCGGCACCTGCTCGCGGCGCCCCCGCTCAAGCCGCTGGTGGACCTGCCGGTCATGGGCGAAATCGCCGAGGGGATGGTGAAGGACAGCCTCGAGTCGCTGGTGGCGAGGGATTGCGCCCTGGCCGGGCGGGTCTTCGAAGAGGAGAAGAAGGTGGACGCCTACCGCGACCAGATCTTCCGGGTGCTGCTGACCTACATGATGGCGGACCCGGGGACGATCGAGCGGGCGCTCGCGCTGATTCTGATCTCGCGCAACCTCGAGCGGGTGGGGGACCACGCCACCAACATCGCCGAGGAGGTGATCTACCTGGTCGAGGGGCGGGAGGTGCGCCACAGCCACGAGAGCGACACCCGCCGGCCCGAAGCGGAGGCCTGACCATGGCCAGGAACACCCTGCTGGTGATCGACGACGAGCGCGACCTCGTCGAGCTCGTCCGCTACAACCTGGAGAGCGAGGGGTACCGGGTTCTCGGCGCCGCGGACGGGGAGTCCGGTCTGTCCACGGCGCTCAAGGAGAAGCCCGACCTCGTGATCGTGGACCTGATGCTGCCGGGGATCGACGGGCTCGAGGTCTGCCGCGAGCTGCGCCGCCGGGCGCAGACGGCCCACGTGCCGATCCTGGTGTTGACGGCGAAGTCGGCGGAATCGGACCGGGTCGTGGGGCTCGAACTGGGGGCGGACGACTACGTGACCAAGCCCTTCAGCCCGCGCGAGCTGACGGCCCGGGTGAAGGCCCTCCTGCGCCGCTCCGCCGGGTACCAGCAGCCGGCCGAGCGGATCAAGCGGGGGGAGCTCTCGATCGACAGCGCGAGCCACGAAGTGATCTGCGGGGACCGGAAGATCGAGCTGACGGCGACCGAGTTCCGGCTGCTCGAGTTCCTGGCCGCCCACCCGGGGTTCGTCCACTCGCGCGGGGCCCTGATCGAGGGGGCGCTCGGCTCGGACGTCACCGTGCTCGAGCGGACCATCGACGTGCACATCATGTCCCTGCGCCGGAAACTGGGAAAATACGGCGAGTGGATCGAGACCGTGCGCGGTTTCGGCTATAAATTCCGGGAAGAGCAGTAGCGGCGGCATCGCGTCCCCGTCCCCCTTCTGCGGCCCCTACTCTGCGCGCCGCTCCCTGAAGAAGGAACCGCTCTCGAGCAACCTGAAGATGGCGGTGTTGTCGATGTATTTCCCCGACCACCCCTCGTCGAGGTCGTAGATCTTCCGGAGGTTGGGCTCCACCCCGATGACATACCGCTCGAAAAGGCCGCTCCCGGCCCCGCGGACGTAGAAGGGGACGAGGGTATTGCTGTGACTGCCCGAGTGGTACCAGAGTTCCGGCAGGCGGCCCGCGCCGTTGTCCCTGACGTGGGCGTAATCGACGCCGTGGTCGAAAGTCCCGTTGCCGTCGACGTCGAAGAAGGTGGACCCGTCGACCCGCCCGTCCCCCCAGAGATAGCCGCACTCATGGTCGGCGGTGACCACGAGCAGCGTGTTGCTCCAGTTGTTGCCCCCGGTGTCGCGGTCCAGGTACTCGACGACGGCCTCCACCGCGCGGTCGAAATCGATCTGCTCCTCGATCATCCGGCCGGCGTGGTTGTCGTGGTTGGCCCAGTCGACGGCTCCCCCCTCGATCATGAGGGCGAACCCCGCCGGGTTGTTGTCGAGCACGTTGAGGGCCCCGCGCGTCATCGTCGCCAGGTCGGGAACGTCATTGTTGGCGGGAACCGCCCGGGGGGGCGTCTTGTCGTTGCGCGGAGCGCGGCTGCCGCGCCGCTGCTGGAGCGTCTCGTACACGTGCGGGAGGCCGAAGACCCTGTCCGGCGTATTCCCCCGGCCGAGGGCCTCGAATTCCGTCAGGGTTGAAATGAGGGTCCAGCCGTTGGCGCCCGCCGACAGGTCGCGCCAGTGCGATTCGTCGCCGATGAGGCCGTAGGAGGGGAGGGAACGCCGGCCGGCGTCGTTGTCGTATTCAGGGTTCCCCGGGGCCAGGATCACCTTCAGCATGCCGTGGTGGTTCTGCGCGTCGTAGTGCGTGTTGTGCGCGCCGGGCTCGCGGCCGTAGATCGCCTCCTTTGCGAGGGCGGGGTAATTCATGCGGCTCCGGCTGTGCCCGTAGACGGCGGCCGGGGTGGCGTGAACGAAGGGGACGCTCGAAACGGCCCCGATGCTCCTCCCCGCGCGTGCCGCCTTTTCGAACAGGGTTTCGAGGGGAGTTCCGCCGGGGGTGACGTTGATTTCGTTGTCGTACGCCTTGACGCCCGTGTAGAGGGCGGTGGCGGCCGCCGCGGAATCGGTCGCGCCGCTCTTGGCGTAGTTGAAATCGGCCGCCATCGCGGCCGGGTCGTAGGGCCTTCCGGTGTACCCGTTGCGGTGGCCGGCCGAATGCGTCTGCATCGCCCAGCGGTGTTCGAACCGTTCGTACACGGCCTTGCGGCCGGTGTAGTACTCCGTCGCGCGCACGGTGTTGAATCCCTGGCCGTCGCTGATCATGAGGATGATGTTCTTGATTTCCGGGTCTCCCGCCCGCACTATCGGCGTGAGAACGAGAAGGGCGATGATCGCGGCGTATCCTGTCTTCACTGTCTTCCTCCCTGGCTGGTGTCCTGTCCTGTCTGGAATAACACGGGGGGGGGCCGAAAGCCACGATTTTCGCCGATTCCGGTTCCGGTCCGGTCCGGATTTGTTTAAATATTCACGGCGCATTCATCAAGGCTTAACGGAGCCCGGGTACCTTTCCCGCTGTCTCGAGGAGGAATCCCGGCGGCCCGGGTGTCGGGCGCGAGGGACGGGAACAGGACCTGTCAAGGAGACGATCGATGAGAGGAACAGTCGGGGTGATCAGCCTGGGGATGCTGCTTTTGCCGGCCGCGGCGGGTGCGGCCGATTCCTGGACGGACAAGGTGAAACTCAAGGGGGACTTCCGCTACCGGCACGAAACCATAAAGGTCGAGGATCGGGATGCGCGTAACCGGCATCGCATCCGGGCCCGCTTCGGCGTCGAGGCGAGGCCGAGCGACAACGTCCTCGTCGGCCTGCAGCTCGCCAGCGGCTCGGCCGATCCCGTTTCCACCAACGAAAGCCTGGACGGCGGATTTTCCACCAAGGACATCCGCCTCGATCTGGCTTACTTCGACCTGGGGTTCCAGCGGGCTCCGGGATTGCACCTCCTCGGGGGGAAGATCCAGAACCCCTATTACACGCCGGGGGGAACCGAGCTGATCTGGGACAGCGACCTGAACCCCGAAGGGGGCGCCCTCAGATATTCCGGGAAAAGCGGCGGCGTGAAGCTTTTCACCAATATCGGCGGCTTCTGGGTCGAAGAGCGGAGTTCCGACGTCGACACCTGGCTGTTCGGAGCCCAGGGGGGGGTCGAGCTCGCCTTCCCGGATAAAAAGGGGTCCTTTACCGCCGGCGCCGCTTATTACAACTATGAGAACGCCCGGGGCCAGAGCCCGATTTTCGATTCCGACGACCCCTTCGGGAACAGCGTCGATGAAGCGGGGCGCTACCTGCACGATTACGACCTGGTGGAGTTGTTCGGCGAGCTGAAGATCCAGGCCGGAAGCGTCCCGGTGGCCGTCTTCGTCGATTACGTGAAGAACGTGGCCGAGGGGGAGATCGCCGGCAACGAGGGGTGGCTCGTCGGCGCCAGGGCGGGCAAGCTCAAGGATCCCGGATCGTGGGAGCTCCGCTACAACTACCGCAACATCGAGAAGGACGCGGTGCTCGGCGTCTTTACCGACAGCGATTTCATCGGCGGCGGGACCGACGGCAAGGGGAGCGAATTCGGCGTCGACGTCCAGGTGGCCAGAAACTTCACCGCGGGCGCCACCTGCTTCCTCAACAAGCTGGGGACGGCCGCGGGCGCCGACGATTTCCACCGGCTGCAGCTCGACCTGGTGTTCAAGTTCTAACGCTGTTTTCTCGGGATCTTTCCCAGGCTGACCTTCTTGGAGAGGGTGTTGCGGTGGATGCCCAGGGCGGCCGACGTCTTCTGGAGGTGCCCGTTGTTGCGCCGCATCACCTCGGAGATGAAGCAGCGTTCGAACTGCTCCATGGCTTCGGTGAAGAGGATCCCCTTTTCGACCATCTCCGCGCAGAGGGCCTCCAGGCGCTCCTTGAGCCTCGGGGGGCGGGGGGTGTCGCTCACGGCTCCCCCCTCTGGCGGTTCCAGGCCTCGAGGACCTTCCTGTAGTGCGCGTGGAACTTGTCCTTCAGGCTTCGGGGCGTCAGCCGGACGGCGGCGCTGGCGCCCCCGAGCAGGTAGGGGGCCAGGACCGACCGGGCCATGATGTTTTCCCTCACCGGGAAGGCGATGAGGGCGAGAACGAGGATGGAGCAGATGGCCCACCCGCGCACGAAGCCGAAAATGGAGCCCAGGAAACGGTCGGCTCCCTTGAGCGCGGCCGCCTTCAGGAACCGGTTCAGGGCGAAGGACACGAGCGCCCCCGCCGCCAGGGTGCCCAGGAAGATGAGGAGGAAGCCGGCCAGGTTGGCGATCGCTTCGGTCCGGAACAAATCGATCAGGCGCTCGGCCGGGACCGGGTAGAAGAAGACGGCGAGAAGGAAACCGGCGATCAGGGCCACGAGGCTGACGAGTTCGCGCACCAGGCCCTTGAGCAGGGCCAGGAGCGTGGACACGGCCACGATTCCGGCGAACAGGACGTCGAAATAGGTCCACTGGGCTGAAAGCATGGCCTCAAGGTTACACAGGTTTCACAAATAAAAAAACCCATTTGTGAAACCTGTGTTCCCGAATTCTCCCCTCCCTAAATCAGAGGGGAACCGGTCAGGAGCCGGTAGGCTTCGAGATACTTGGCCGCGGTCCCCTCCACCACCCGGGGTGGGAGTTCGGGGGCCGGCGGCTGCTTGTTGAAGCGGATCTCCTCCAGGTAATCCCGGACGTACTGCTTGTCGAAGGAAGGCTGGCTTTTGCCGGGTTCGTACCGGTCGCGGGGCCAGAACCTGGACGAATCCGGCGTCAGGACCTCGTCGCACAGGATGATTTCGCCGTTGTAGACGCCGAACTCGAATTTGACGTCGGCGATGATGATGCCGCGCGACAGGGCGTACTCCGCCGCCCGCGCGTAGATCTGGAGCGTGAGGTCCCGGAGCCTGGAAGCCTGGTCCTCCCCGATCATCCGGGCGGCCTCCGCGTAGGAAATGTTCAGGTCATGCCCCGACTCCGCCTTGGTGGCCGGGGTGAAGACGGGTTCGGGGAGCCGGTCGCACTCCCTCAGGCCCGGGGGGAGGGGAATGCCGCAGACCGTGCCGCTTTCCCGGTATTCGGTCCACCCCGACCCGGCCAGGTAGCCGCGCGCCACGCACTCGATCGGGAACATCTCGGCCTGTACCGCCAGCATGCTCCGCAGGTCGAGGACCTCGCGGTGGCGCTGGAGGTCCGGGGGGAACTCCCCGGCGTCGGCGCTGACCAGGTGGTTGGGGACCAGGTCGCGCATCATGCCGAACCAGAAGCGCGACAACTGGGTCAGCACCGCCCCCTTCCAGGGGATGGGGGTGGGGAGGACGACGTCGAAGGCGGAGATGCGGTCGGTCGCCACGATCAGGAGTTCGTCCCCATAGGCGTACAGGTCGCGCACCTTTCCCCGGCGGAGCAAGGTCAAGCCGGGGAGGTCGGTCTGGACGCAAAGGTTCGGTTTCTTTTCCATAGTCCTCTCCGGATCAGCTGGCCAGCGCCTGCTGCTGACGGAAATCCACGCCGATGATTTTCGATACCCCAGGCTCCTCCATGGTGATGCCGTACATCGTCTGGGCCGTTTCCATGGTGTTCTTGTTGTGGGTGATGATGATGAACTGGGTGTTGTGGCTCAGCTCGGTCACCAGCCGCGCGAAGCGGTTGACGTTGGCGTCGTCGAGCGGCGCGTCGACCTCGTCCAGGACGCAGACGGGGCTCGGGCGGTAGCGGAAGATGGCGATCAGCAGCGCCAGGGCCGTCAGGGCCTTCTCCCCCCCCGACAGCAGCAGCACGTTCTGCAGCCGCTTCCCCGGGGGCTGGGCGATGATGTCGATGCCGCTGTCGAGCATGTCCTCCTCGTCGAGCAGCCTCAGGTCGCACTGCCCGCCGCCGAAGAGGATCTGGAACACCTCCTGGAAATTCTTCCGGATCGCCCGGAACGCCTCCTCGAACTGTTCGACGGAGCGCCGGTTGATGTCGGCGATCGCCTTCTGGATGTCGGCGATCGATTTCTCGATGTCCAGCCGCTGGCCGTTCAGGAACTGGTAGCGCTGCTCCAGCTCCTTGTACTCTTCCAGGGCGCGCATGTTGATCGGGCCGAAGTTTTCGACCGCCTCGCGCATCCGGTCGTGCTCCTCGGCCACTTCCCGGTACTCGCGCTGCCACCCGTCGTCCTCGATGTCGACGACGAGCTCGGCTACCGGAAGGTGGAACTCCTCCTGGCAGTGGCGCTCGAGATGCTCCAGGTCGTTTTCGAGCCGGGTTTTTTCGATCTCGATCCGGCTCCGGGCGTTCATGGTCTCCTCGCGCCCGGAGTGCAGGACCCGCAGCCGCTCCTCCACCTGCCCGAGCGCCGCGCGCCCGGCCGAGAGGGCCGTCTGCATCGCTCCGAGCGTTTCCTCCGTCGTCTCGATGGCCCCGGCGCATGCGGCCATCCTCTCCCTGGCCTGCTCCTGGGCGGCGGCGAGTTCCCCGATCCGTTCGCGCACCTGCGCGGCCTCGGTCCGGCTGGCTTCGGCGCGCCGGCGCACCTCCCCCGATTCCTGCTCGAGCCGGCGCAGGTCGGCGTCGATGCCCGACCGGCGCTCCTTCTTGACGGCGAGGGCGGAGACGAGGGCGCCGAGGTCCCTGGAGAGCGTGGCGCTTCCGGTACGGAGCGACTGCAGCCGCGCGTTCAGTCCGGCCAGCTCCGCCGACCCGGTGCCGCTGCGCGCTTCGATCCCGGCGATCTCCCCGGCCGCCCCCTCGAGGCGGGACTCGAGTTCCCGCCGCTCCGCGCCGAGCTGGCCGAGTTCGGTGTCGGCCACCTGCTCCGCCTGCTCGATCCGGCCCAGGTCGGCTTCGATCCTGGAGATCTCGTGTCCCTGGAGGGCCGTCTCCACCTCCAGCTTGCGGGCCTCGGCCGTCAGGGCCTTGATCGATTCCGCCGTGACCGACTGGTCCTCCTTGAGGCGGGAGAGCGCCGCGCGCGCCGATTCGATCTTCTGGGCCACCGCGGCCAGCTTCTTCCCGAGTTCCCGCTTCTCGCGCTTCAGGGCGAGAAAGCCCGCCATCGATTTTCGTTCGCCGACGGCCGAGAGGGTGCCGCGGGGGGAGTAGGCCTCCCCCGAGAGGGTCAGAAAGTTGGCGGCTGGCGATCGCTCGGCCACGCGAAACGCCGTATCGAGGTCGGAGACCATGACGGTCGAGGCGTATTCGGGGAGCGCGCGCCCGAACGCGCTCTTGACGTCGGGCGCCATGCGCAGCAGCTCGTCCAGGTAGCCTATCACCCCGTCGCCGCCGACTTCCGGCCGGCCGGCGCCGGTGCCGTGGCAGTGGCCGTTCTGCAGGGTCATGAAGGTGCATTTCCCCGCGCCGATCCGTTTGAGCCGCTCCACCCCGCTCATGGCGTCCTCGCGGCTTTCGACCAGGATGTACTGCAGCGGGGCGTTCAGGTAGTCCTCGAGCGCGGTCTCGTAGGCCGGATCGGTCTCGATGTGGTCGGCCAGCGTCCTGGCGCGGCACGCCTCCTCCCCCGGGACCCGCGTGGAGAGGTATTTCTGCACCCCCTCGGAATAATTGCTGCGCCGCTGCTCGATCTCCTCGAGCGAGGAGTAGCGGTGCTGCATCAGGCCGTGCTCGTTGGAGAGCGCCGCGAGTTCCTCCGCGAGCCGTTCGATCTCGCCCGCCAGGCTGGCGGCCCGGGCATCGAGCCCCTCGCCGGCGGCGGCCACTTCCTGCTGCCGGGCGGCCTTGCGGTCGTGGTCGGCCCGCACCCTCTCGAGTTCGGCCGCCCGTCCGGCCCGCTCTTCCGCCCTGATCTGCCGCTCGTTTTCGAGCCGCGCGGCCCGGGCCGAGATCCGGGCCAGGCTTTCCTGGCAGCGGGCCTGCAGGTTCTTCAGGTCCGACAGCTTCCCGGCCCCGGTCAGGAGGAAGGAGCGGAGTTCGTCGATCTGTGTTTCGGCCGCCCGGATCTCCTCCTGCAGCCGTTCGCTCTTCGCCTGTTCGGTCTCGACGACCTCCCGCTCCCGCGTGATCTCTTCCGACAGGGCGCGTCCGGTCTCCCGGAGACGCTCCGTCTCGCTCCCGATGACGCGTTCCCGGTCGGCGATGGCCGCCTGTTCGCGCTCGAGCTCCCCGGTGCGGGCGATGAGGGCCAGGCGCTGGGTTTCCTGGTTTTCCTGCAGGTTCCGGGCGTCGCCCGCCTCGACCTTGAGCGCCGTCAGGCGCTCGCGGACCTGGTTGACCTCCTCTTCCTGCCGGGTGCACTCCCGGCGCGCGTCGTCCCGCTCGCCCTCCGCTCCGGCCAGCTCGGCCAGCACCGCCTCCTCCCGCTCCCGGGCGGCGGTGAAACGCTCGGCGCACTCGGACAGCTTCCGGCGCAGTTCGCGGTCCTCCATCCCGACCTTGAGGCGCGCGACGGAGCGCAGCTCCTCCCTCAGCCGGTTGTAACGCCGCGCCTTGGCCGCCTGCCGGCGCAGGGAGTTCAGCTGCCGCACCACCTCGCGGGTGATGTCCTCGGCCCGAAGCAGGTTCTGCTGCGCCTGTTCCAGCTTGCTCTCCGCCGAATAGCGCCGGCTCTTGAAGAGGGTGATCCGCGCCGCTTCCTCGATCAGGCTGCGGCGCTCGGCCGGCTTGGAACTGAGGATCTGGCCGATGCGCCCCTGCTCGAGAATGGCGTAGGAGTTGGGCCCCAGCCCGGTCCCCTCGAACAGGGCCTGGATGTCCTTCAGGCGGCAGCGGCGCCCGTCGAGGTAATACTCGCTTTCGCCCGAGCGGTAGAGCCGCCGGCCCACGGTGAAGCTCGCCGGGTCGAACTCGGGCGCCCCCGGGATCTCGATCGGGTCGTCCAGCGAGAGGGTCAGGATGACCTCGGCGAAGCCGGTCGGTTTGCGCTTCTGGGTCCCGTTGAAGATCACCCCTTCCATCTTGTCGGTGCGCAGCGATTTGGCGCTCTGCTCCCCGACCACCCAGCTGATGGCGTCGGAGATGTTGCTCTTCCCGCAGCCGTTGGGGCCGACGATGGCCGTGACCCCCTCGTGGAAAGGTATGTGCGTGCGGTCGCAGAACGATTTGAATCCCACGAGCTCCAGTTTCTTGATTCGGTTCATAGCGTTCGTGCCACCCTTTCCGCCGTCTCGTTTCCCTTTACTGCAGGTTCAGATGAAAGAAACCCGCCACCTGCCTGTCGTAGTTTTGGAGCCCCTCGCCGCTCATGGCATGAACCCGCCCGGTCGGGTGGGTCATGAACTCGCCGTCGGGCGCCTTTTCATGCAGGTCCGCGGTCGAGGCCGCGAGCACCCTGCGCCCCTCCCCCTGGATGAAGAGGAGCGATTTCCCCGCCAGTTCCTCGACCGGCAGGGGCCGGTCGAGGAACCGGAGGTCGGGGATATGGAGCAGCCTGAAGAGCTGCCAGCACCCGAAGCGCAGGGCGCGGTTGTCCACCCCGAATTCCTCGGCGATCCGGTAGCCCAGGAACTGCTCGATGGTTTCGTAGGCGCTGTCGGCGGCGACCGCCCGGACTTCCGGGAACGCGGCCGCGGACTTGAGGGCCGCGAAGGCGCTCGTGTCCACCCCCCAGATCCCCATCCGCTCCGGGTTGTTTTCGGGGCGCCCGATCATGAAGCGCACGGCGTCGGCCATCTCCCCCGTTTCTTCGAGCCCGAGCGTGCTGGCCCCCCTGGGCGCGGCGCCGCTCCCGCGCTGGTCGACCACCAGCAGGTTGAACCCGTGCTGATGGAGGGCGACCGCCAGGCTCAGGGCGTCCGACCGGCTCATGCCGTGGCCCGGGGCCAGGATGATGCCCGGGGCGTGCCTGAGTCCCGGGATCCACCACCCCGGGATCGATCCCCCGCGGCTCGAGGGGACCTGGAGTTCGAGCGACGGGAGGAGGTAGTGCGACGGGTTGACCGATTCGGTCACGGCCCCGGGATGGGAGATTGTATACACCAGGAAACCCAGGACCAGGGCGCCGCCTGCAAGCAGGACAAGGCAGGAGGGCAACAGCGTCCGCCGTAACCATCCCGACTTGGTTTTAGCCTTTAACGCCCGCCGTTTCATGGAAATAAGGCTCCGGGAATCCGCCCGCATCCGGGCCGTGGGAGTCGGCTGCGGGTCGAGCTGTCGTGTTTCCGCTGTCGGGGGTCAATATAGCATAGGGGATTGCAGCAGGGTCAAGAAAAATCACAATATAATGGGGTTATTTGAGTAACTGGCTACCATATGTTGAGTTTAGGGAGGTTTTCCGTCGGGCCCCCCGGCCGAGGGTGCGCAAGTCCCCGGGAGTATTGATATTAGCCAGGTCGGAGTCGAAAAACGGGCCCTGGTCGGGCGTCACCCAGCGGATGCGCAGGGGGCCGTCGAGGAAGGTGGCGATCACCTTCCGGGCGCCGCGCTCGAGGGCCTCTTCGATCCTCGGCAGGCAGCTCCTCCGGTAGACGGCGCACAGCGGGTGGGCCAGCCCCCCCTCCGAACGGGGGATGGCGGCGTCGTACCCTTCGGCGAGGCGGACGAGATTTTCGAGCAGCCGGGTGGGCACGCTCGGCAGGTCGCAGGCCAGGACGAGGTAGAGGGTGGCTTCCTCGTGATGCATGGCGGCGTGAACCCCCGCCAGCGGGCCGTGATCCCTGTAGCGGTCGGGGACGACGGGGAACCCGAGGAAGCGGTAGGCGTCCTCCTCGTCGGCCGAGACCAGGATGCGGCGGGTCAGGGGGAGCACCCGATCGATCACGATCCGGATCAGGCTGCGTCCGTCGACCGTGACCAGCGCCTTGTTGCTCCCCATCCGGCGGCTCTTCCCGCCGGCCAGGATGACGGCGCACAGATCCTCGTTAGCCATGGATCCCATCATCGGGCCCCGGCCGTTGTTCGTCAACCGCAATGTGTCATTCGCCCTCACCCCGGGGCATTCTGTTATATACTGGCCGGGAAAGGTCGGGACAGATGACAACACGTTCGCTCTGGCTTGCCGCGGCGCTTTCGGCCCTCGCGGCGCTCCCCTATTCCGGGTCGGCGGCGGCCCCGGATTTCTTCCGGATCGAGGACCTCCGCCCCGGACTCAGGGGGACCGGCAGGACCTGTTTCCAGGGGACCCGGCCCGAGGAGTTCCAGGTGGAAATCCTCGGGGTGATGCGCGGGGTGTCGCCGGGCGCCGATTCGGTGCTGGCCCGCTTCAGCGGCGGGCGGATCGACAGGTACGGCATCTTCGAGGGGATGAGCGGCAGCCCCGTCTACATCGACGGGAAGCTCCTCGGCGCCGTCGCTTACTCCTACGCCTTCGCCCGGGAGCCGATCGCGGGGATCACGCCCATCGCCCACATGGTGGACGCCTTCGAGGAAAAGGGCGGGGGCCTTCGCCTGGAAAAAGGGGGAATACGGGACGGCATGCTTCCGCTCCCCGCCGTAGGCGGGGGAGGGCTCGAATTCCCCATCCTGCCGGGAGGGGGCGCCGCCCCGGGCGCGCGGGACGCGCATTCTTTGCTCCCCATCGCCACTCCCCTCTCCCTGGGGGGCTTTCATCCCGGGACTCTGGAGGCTTTCGCCCCCCGCTTCCGTGCCGCGGGGATGACGCTGCTGCAGGGATCCGGAGCCGCATCCGGCGACCCGCCGGGGGACCAGCCCCCGTTCGAGCCCGGCTCCAACATCGTGGTTTCGCTCGTGGAGGGGGACCTGGATGTCTCCGCCGGGGGCACGGTGACCTATGTGGACGGGGACCGACTCTATGCCTTCGGGCACAACCTCCTGGAACTGGGGAACACGGAGCTCCCGATGCGCCGGGCCAGCGCCGTGACCATCTTCCCCAGTTTCGAGAGCTCCTTCAAGATCCTGGCCGCGGGCGGCGTCGCGGGCGCGATCCGCCAGGACCGGGGCATGGGCATCTACGGCATCGTGGGGGACCGGGCGCGCACGGTGCCGGTGCGGATCGGGCTCCTCTCCAGCCGCGGCGCGCGGAAGGAATACCGGTTCGAGCTGGCGCGGGACTCCATGCTGACGCCGGTCCTGCTCAATATGACGGTCTACAACACCATCACCGCGTCCGAGCGCGCCCAGGGGGGGGCCACGATCGGGGTCACGGGGAAGATCGGCATCGGAAACCAGCCCGAGGTCCGGGTCGCCGGACGCTTCTCCTCACGGAGCGAAGCGGTGCAGAACGCCGCGCTTTCGGTCGCCGTGCCTGTCAACTACCTGATGGAAGCCGGATACCCGGACCTGGACCTCGAGCGGATCGACCTGGAGATTTCGGTCCTGGAAAAGGACCGGAGCGCCCGGCTCGACTCGATCCGGGTGGATCGCCGGGAGGTGCGGGCGGGGGATTCGGTCGAGCTGACGATGACGGCTCAGCGGCCAGACGGGGAGATCCTCCGGGAGGTTCGCACCGTGCGGATCCCGGCGACCGCCTCCCCCGGCCCGCTCACCCTGACCCTGGCCGACGGGTCGGCCCTGACGACGCTGGAACAGCAACAGGAGGGGGGCGCCCTGACACCGCGCGACCTGGGTCAGCTGATCGGGTTCCTCAACCGGATGCGCCGGAACGACCGTCTCTATCTGCGCTTTTCGCGGCGCGAGCCGGGGGTGGTGATGCGAGGGGAGGGGATGCCGGGCCTCCCCCCGTCGATCCTTTCGGTGCTCCAATCGGAGCGGAAATCGGGGGCCCTGACCGCAATCCGCACCTCCACCATCGCGGAATACGAACTTCCCGCGTCCGATGACGTCATCGCCGGCTCCCGGTCGGTGGCGATCGAGATCAAGCCCTGACACGAGGTCTCTGCATGCATATGAGGAAAACCACCCTGCCGGCCGCCTTTCTGGCCCTTTCGATCGCCTCCTGGGCCGCCATGCCCCGGTTCTGGGAGAACTTCACCCGGGAGGAGCTGCTCCAGGGGAGTTTCAGCGGCGTTTCCCTCGGCCCGGAAGGGGCGCTGTCGCTCGCACCCCCCCTCGACCTCTGGTTCGACACCGGCCAGGAATATATCTTTTCCATGGTCCGCGACCGGGCGGGCAACCTCTACGTCGGAACGGGGACGGAAGGGAAGGTGTACAGGATCGACCCCGAAGGGAAGGGGAGCCTGTATTTCGATTCCGGAGAACTCCACGTCTTCGCTCTGGCGCTCGATTCCTCCGATACCCTGTACGCCGCGACCTCTCCCGACGGGAAGGTCTACCGCCTGGGCGCGGCGAACGACCCCCGGGAATTCTGCGACCCGGAAGAAAAGTACATATGGGCGATGGCGTTCGACCCGGAGGACAACCTCTACCTCGGGACCGGGGCCGGCGGCGCCATTTACAGGGTGGACAGGGCGGGGGAGGCGTCCCTCTTTTACGCCTCCGGCGACAGCCACGTCCGCTGCCTCGTGATCGAGGGGAAGAACCTGCTGGCGGGGACCGCGCCCGACGGGCGGGTGCTCCGCGTGGACGGGCGCGGGAGGGGGTTCGCCCTGGCAGACACCCCCTACGAGGAGGTGCACGCGCTCGCCCTGGACCGGTTCGGCACCCTCTACGCCGTGGCCTCCTCCCCGAAGGCGCCCGGGGCCCCCGCCGGGACCGCCCCCGCCGGGGAGGGGGACCCGAAGGTCTCGACGACGGTGACCGTCGTGGCGACTGTGAGCGCGGCGGGCTCCACGGCGGGTGGGGCGGGGCAGGCGGCCGGCCCCCCCCCTGCAGAGACCCCGACGGGGAAGGAGTCCGCGGCCACGGCCGTCTATGCCATCGCGCCCGAAGGCGCCGTGGAGCTCCTTTACAGCACCGCGGGGGGGATGGCGTTCGATGCCGCTCCCGGAGCCGACGGGGCCCTCCTGCTTGCCACCGGGCCGAAGGGACGGCTGCTGAAGATCCGCCCCGGCGGCCGCCCGGCGGTGGTCACCGACCTGCCCGAGGAGGACGCGGTCCGGCTGCTCCGGGCGGGGGACGACGTGTATGTCGGGGCCAGCAACCGGGGAAAGGTCTACCGCCTCCGGCAGGGGAGGGCGGCTTCGGGGGTGTTCGAGTCCGACCCGCTCGATGCCGGGATCGTCTCCTCCTGGGGGAGGATTTCCTGGAACGCGTTCGATGGCGGCCGGGGCGTCACCCTGGCCACCCGGAGCGGGAACACCCCCCGGCCCGACCCTTCGTGGAGCGACTGGACATCCTATCCGGAGCCCGGCCGGCAGATCGGGAGCCCGCGCGCCCGCTACCTGCAGTGGCGGGCCGGCTTCGAGGGGGAAGGGGAAGAAGCCTCCCTGGAAGGGGTGCGGATCTCCTACCTGCAGCAGAACGTGCGGCCGCGCGTCACCGAACTCAAGGTCCTGCCTCATGGGCTGGCGCTCGAGAAGCAGCCGTCGCTGGCTGCGAGCGGCATCTACTCCGTCGATGTCGATGACGGGAGGAGCCTCCTCGCCCCGCGCCGACGGGGGAGGGAGGACCAGCCCCTCCCCCCGCGGCAGGCGCTCGAGGCCGGGGTCCGGTCCTTTACCTGGAAGGCGGAGGACGACAACGGGGACCCCCTGCTCTACTCCCTCTACTTCAAGGGGGAGGCGGAATCGGAGTGGAAGCTGCTGGGATCGAACCTCGTCGACACCTTTTACACCCTCGGCACGGCGTCGCTCCCGGACGGGACCTACCGGTTGAAGGTGGTGGCCAGCGACGAACCGGGCAACAGCTTCGACCGTTTCCTCATCGGGGAGCGGGTGAGCGCCCCCTTCGTCGTGGCCGGCTCCCCCCCCTCGATCGAGATCCTCTCGCGGTCGGTCGAGGGGCGCAGGGTGGAGGTCCGGTTCCGGGCGGGGGTCTCCGCCGGAGCCGTTCAGAGCGCGGAGTATTCGATCGACGGGGGCGCCTGGCGCCTCCTTTCCCCCGTCGACGGCATCGCCGACTCCCCTCTCGAGGAGTATCTCATGGTGACCCCTGAGCTTGCGCCCGGGGAGCACCTGATCGGCATCCGGGCGGGCGATCGCAACGGGACCACCGGGACCGCCGGCTTCGTTCTGGCAGTCCCCTGAGGCCAAGGTTCGAGTTGCGCAAATCCGGCCGAGCGTGTAATGTCATAGGGTTCCGGATGGGGGAAGCCCCGTCAAAAAATGGAGCGGGGTGAGGTCGTATATGAAAAGAGAATGCAGCAGACGGGTCGTCGCCGCCATCGCGGTTTTTTCGCTTCTTGCGCTGGCGCTGCCGGCATGGGCCCAGCAGGGGGAGATCCAGGTGACGTGCCTGGACGCCTCGGGCGGCGCCTTGAAGGACGTCAAGGTCGTCATCATCAACCTTCTTACCAAAAAATCCAAGGACGAGAAATCGAACGGCCAGGGGATCGCCGCCTTTGACAAGCTCGATGACGCTATCTACCGGGTGGTGGGGCGCAAGGAGGGTTTCGCGCCCGCTTTCCACGAGTTCGTCGACATGAAGGGGGCGTCCGCGTCGGTCACCCTCAAGTTCGAGGCGGGCGCGGACCGGAAACTCCATTTCGAGGATCCGCTCCTGGAAAAGAACGCCGCCGCCCTGCTGCAGCAGGGACTGGGGGCCTACCAGCAGAACGATCTTCCGGGGGCGGAGAAACTTTTCCGCCAGTCGCTTGAAATCAACCCCTCCTCGGCCGAAGGGCTCTACTACCTCGGCGCGACGCTCCTCCGGCAATCCCGGTTCGACGACGCCGCCGAAACCTGGAAGAGGGCGGAGGCCGTCGCGGCGGTTCTGAAGAAGCTCCCCTCCACGGCCCCGGCGGGCAAGGCCAACCCGTACGAGACGATCGAGCGGAATGTGGGGCAGCAGCTGCAGCAGATGCCGATCTTCAAGGCGGAATCGGCCTTCAAGGCGAAGAAGTACGAGGAGGCGGCCCTCCTCTACGCCGAGGCCGCCAAGGCGTTTCCGACGAACCCCGACCTCCATGCCAACCGGGCCCGCGCCCTGTCCCAATCCAAAAAATGGGACGAGGCCATCGCGGCCGTCGACAGTGCGCTCAAGCTCAAGCCGGGGGACGCGTCCCTGGCGGATCTCAGGAAGACGATCGTCGGCCTGAAGGAGAACGAGGCGATCCAGAAAGCCCAGGGCCTGCTGGACGCTGGGAACAAGATGCTCGGGTCCGGGGATGCTGCGGGCGCCCTCGGGAAGTTCCAGGAGGCCAACACCCTCATCGCCGCCGAGAAGCAGGCTCCGATCTGGAGACAGATCGGACGCGCGCTGGCCAAGCTCGAGCGCCGGGACGAGGCGGAGGCCGCCTTCCGCAAATCGATCGAACTGGCCCCGGAGGGCAGCCTGGCCGAATACCAGATGGCCTTCGCGCAGTTCTACCTGGATGGCAAGAAGTTCGAACAGGCGGTCGACGTCATGGCCGATCCCCGGAGCGCGGGCGACCGCAGCCCCGAGAGGGTCCTGACGGACCTGGCCGAAAGGGTGAAGAACCAGGAGCCGCGGCTTGCGGAGGCGGCCCTGGAAAGGGTGATCAAGATCAACCCGGCCAACGCCGACGCCTACTACGACCTCGGCCGGCTCTACTTCGCCGAGGGGAAGGAAAAGGACGCGCGCACCCTGGAATTGCTGAACAGGTTCGTGGAGATCGGGACCGACCAGGCCAAGCTCGAGGATGCCAAGGGCCTGCTCTACGTGGTTTCGAAACGGAGTCAATAGTCTTGCCCGCGGACGGGCGGGGCCGGGATCCCGGCTCCACCCGTCCGCGGGTCCTGCCCGCTACTCGCCCTCTTCCTTCTTCGTATCCTTGGCGCTCTTTCGCTTGCGGGGCGTCGTGGTCTTTTTCGCGGCGGTCCTGGCCCTCGTGGCCCTACCCGTCGTGGCGGTGCCCGTCTTCCTCCGGGTCCGCGGCTTGGGCTTCGGATCTTCGGCCGCGGCTTCGGATTCAGGTTCCGTTGCTTCCGCTTCCCCGGCATCCGGTTCGCCGGCTTCGGGCGCGGGCGAGCCGTCCTCTTCCGGATCGCCGGCATCCGGTTCGCCGGCCGTGGGCTCGGCTTCGGCTTTTATGGCCGGCGGGGTGGAAACGGGCTCCCCCGGCTCCTCCGGAGAGGCCTCGGCATCGCGCCGCACCAGGAGTTCGGTCTCCTCCGCGCTCTCCGTCTCTTCCGCATCCAGGGGCAACCCCGCCGCGGGCGCCGGTTCGGCGTCCGTCTTGGGGAAGCGGTCTCCGGGGAAGATGCGCAGGATCCCCTGCCGGTTGCGTTCGACGTGGAGCAGGCCGTCCCGGTGCGCCTGGCGCACCAGGTCGTAGATGCTCGAGATCCCGTACTGGTGTTCGTCGAACGGGGGCTGCAGCGACCGGATCATCTGCTTGAAGGTGCGGAGGTACATCGGCCAGTGCGGCCGGGACCTGGAATCCCGCAACGCTTCCTCGAGCGCCCGGATCGCCTCCGGGGCCGGGAGGGACGGTTCGACCGGCCCTTCTTCCGCAGGCTCGCCGTGCGCAGGCTCGCCGTGAGGCTGACCTTCGGCCGCCGCACGAGGCGCGGCCTCGGCCTCGGCCGGGGGCGCGCTCTCGGGCGCGCTTTCGGGCGCCACGGATGCCGTGCTTTCGGCCGCCGAGCGTTTCTGATCCCTCGTCTCCTTCAACTCCACGAGCAGGCTCCGGTCCACCTGCTTGAGGTGGATGGCCCCGGCGTCGGCCAGCTTCTGGACGAAGTCACGGAAGCTGCTGACCCCGTAGTCCCTTTCGGAAAAGGTGGAGTCGAGCTGCAGCAGGGTGCTCTTGAGCAGCCCCAGCTGGGGGGAGACCTCCCGGTCGGAGAGGATCTTCAGGGCCCGCCGGATCAGCGGGAGCGCGCTCTGCAGCGACGTGGAACTCGAGACCTGTGTCCGCCCCGAGGACCTTCTCGCCCCGGACTGCACGCCGATGAGGTTTTCGTACGCGATGAACTCGTGGCAGTTTTTCTGCAGGATGACGCTGGTAAAGGCGCGCCCCCCGACCACGAACACCATCTTGTCGTACTGCTTGAGTTTCTCCACCAGTGCGATGAAGTCGCTGTCGCCGCCGACGATGACGAAGGCGTTGATGTGCGCCCGGGTGAAGGCCGTTTCCAGCGCGTCGAGCGCCAGCGCGATGTCGGCCCCGTTCTTGTCGCCGCCGGGGGTCAGGTTGCGCTGCACCATCTGGATGGCGTGCTGGGTCATGGCGCGGCTGAAATCCTCCGCGCGCTTCCAGTCGCCGTAGGCGATCTTGGTGATGACCTCGCCCTTTTCCTTGATGGCTTCGAGCACCGTGCCCACGTCGAAATTGCGGCCGAGCGATTGCTTCACGCCGATGGCGATGTTGTCGAAATCGATAAATACAGCTATCTTCAGTCGTTCTTCGTTTGCATTATTCATAATTTGCCTATCCATATAGATTACATCATTCCGCGGCAGAATTCGATGCATAGTTTCGGTCCGTCCGGATCCGGTCCGGACGGCGCTCCCGCCTCATTCCCGCGCTCGCGACAGGCCGCCCGGAACCTTCCAGAGGAAGGCGGCGCCCCCGAGGTTGCACACGAGCATCAGCGCCGAGGTGGCCAGGGAGATCACCAGGCCGGAATCCCGCGGGACCCCCGCCAGAAACAGGGCCTCGACATAAACCCACTCGCGCACCCCCATCCCGTTGAGCGTCACGGGGAGCATGGTGGCCAGGGTGACGAGGGGGAACAGCGCCGCAAAGGATACCATATCGACGCGGTGGCCCGAGGCCAGGACCACCTGGTGGAATATTCCGAGGACCAGCGCGGAGTTCAGGAAGGAGTAGGCCGTGACGCGCCAGACCGCCCCTTTCCCGACCTCCTCGAGCGCGAGCGCCCGGTGAAAATCGCCCAGGTAACCCAGCGCTTTGCGGGCCCGGGGGGCGCGCACCCGCTCCTCCAGTTTCCGGCGGATCGTTCCCCCCTTCAGGACCAGGGCCAGGACGGCCGCGACCCCTGCCCAGGCGCCGAGATAGAGGGTTCCGAGGGGGAGCCCGTTCCATGCGAAGGGGCGCAGGCCGATGGCGATCGACCCGTACAGAAGCAGGGTGACGAGACCCGCCGCGCGGTCCTGCAGGACCGAGGCCAGCCCCTGCAGCAGCGGCTTCCCGGCTTTCCGGCTGATGATCCAGGCCTTGACGGCGTCGCCGCCGACGAGGGAAGGGAGGCCGATGTTGAAGAACATCCCCGCGAAATAGATCTGGACGAATTCGAGATAGCGGCCGCGCATGCCGAGGGCGCCCGCGAGGATGCGCCAGCGCTCGGAACAGAGCAGCTGGCTCCCCCACAGGGCCGCGAGGAGCAGGGCCAGGGTTCCGGCCGGAAACGCCCCCAGGCCCCGGGCCACCCGGGACACGTCGACCGATTTGAAAACCAGCCAGAGCAGAAGTATGGTAAAAAGCAGCTTCAGGGTATGGACGAGAGGTTTCGGCATCAGCGCGTCGTCCCCGATTTCGCCCGCGCGCACCCCGGCAGGGGCCCGAGGCCCGCGGGGCGGGAAGGGGAGGAGGGCCCATGGATCCGGAGGCGGCCGAGTTCTGGATGAGAGAAGCGCTGGCGGAGGCGCGGCGGGCGGGGGAGGAAGGGGAGGTCCCCGTCGGGGCGGTGGTGGTGTCCCACGGCAAGATCCTCGGGCGGGGGCGCAACGGCCCCATCGGCGCGAACGACCCCACGGCGCACGCGGAAATCGTGGCCCTGCGCCAGGCCGCGCGCGGCGCCTCCAACTACCGCATTCCCGGTTCGGTGGTGGTGGTGACGATCGAGCCCTGCGTGATGTGCCTCGGCGCCATGATCCAAGCCCGGGTGGACACGCTGGTCTACGGGGCCGCGGACCCCAAGGGGGGGGCGGTGCACTCCTGCTTCCGGCTTGCCGAGTCCGAGTTTCTGAACCATAGGATCCACGTGATTCCCGGGGTGCTCGAGCGGGAGTGCGGCGACCTCCTCAGGTCCTTCTTCGCCGCCCGGCGCTAGCGATCCGGTATTCCCCGGCTACATTTTGAGGGCGACCTCGAGCGAGAGATTGAGCGCCGGGGCGCTGTGCGTCAGCCATCCGATGGAGATCAGGTCCACCCCCGTCGCCGCGATGGCGCGGGCGGTCGCCGGGGTGACCCCGCCGCTGGCCTCGGTGAGGACGCGCCTGCCGACCCGGCGGACGGCTTCGGCCAGCGTGTCGACCGGCATGTTGTCGAGCAGCACCGCGTCCACCCGCTCCCCGAGCACCGCATCCAGCTGCTCCAGGGTGTCGACCTCCACCTCTACCTTGACCATGTGCCCCGCGCGGCGGCGCACCCTCCGGATCGCCTCCGTCACGCCGCCGGCCACCACGATGTGGTTGTCCTTGATCAGCACCGCGTCGTCGAGCCCGAAGCGGTGATTGGCCCCGCCCCCCGCCCGGACCGCGTACTTTTCCAGGACCCGGAGGCCGGGGGTCGTTTTCCGCGTGCAGACCACGCGGGCGGGGTGGGGCTCGATGGCGGCCACGATGTCGCGGGTGACGGTGGCGACGCCCGAAAGGCGCGCGAGAAAATTGAGGGCGGTGCGCTCGGCGGTGAGAATGGGCCCGGCCGCCCCGCGGACGAAGGCCACGGTCTCCCCGGCGGCCGCGTCGCCGCCGTCGGCGATCCGGATGTCGATCTCGAGGCCGGGATCGAGGCAGCGGAAGGCGGCGGCGGCCACCTCGATTCCCGCGATCCTCCCCGGCTGCCGCGCGACGATCGAGGCCGAGGCGATGTCGTCCGCCGCGACGATCGCCTCGGTCGTCAGGTCGCCCCCGCGCCCGATATCCTCGAGGAGGGCGCCCCGGACGGCGTCCTGGTACAGGATCGGGTGGAGGGGCGCAAGGCCGCCCTGCCCTTCGTTCGTTCGGTTCATATCAGCGTTTCTCCCGGGGCCCGAGTTCCAGCATGCGTTCGACGGCCCGGCGCGCGCGCTCCGAGACGAGTCCGTCGACCTCCACCGCGTGGCGCATGGAGCGCAGGCACCCGAGGATGCCGGGCAGGGTGATCCGCTGCATGTGCGGGCAGGCGTGGCACGGGTGGAGGAACCGGATTTCGGGGAATTCGGCCGCCAGGTTGCGGCTCATGGAGATTTCCGTGGCCAGGAACACCTGTTCCGGCCTGCGGCGGGCCACTTCGCGGATCATGTCGGCGGTCGACCCGGTGAAATCGGATTCCGCCAGGACCTCCGGCGGGCATTCCGGGTGGGCGAGGATATAGACGCCCGGGTATTGCCGCCGGTACCGGCGCAGGTCCGCGGCGGTGAATTTCTCGTGGACCTCGCAGTGTCCCTTCCAGAGGATCAGCTCCTTGTCCGTGCGCGCGGCCACGTACTTTCCGAGGAACTCGTCGGGGAGGAACAGGACCCGGTCCGCGTCGAGCGACTCCACGACCTCGACGGCGTTGGCGGAGGTGCAGCAGATGTCGGACTCCGCCTTGACGGCGGCGGAGGTGTTGACGTAGGTGACCACGGGGGCCCCGGGATATTGCCGGCGCAGGCGCGCGATATCCTCCGGGGTGATGGAGGAGGCCAGGGAACACCCCGCCTCCGGGTCCGGAATCAGGACGGTCTTCTCCGGGTTGAGCAGCTTGGCCGTTTCCGCCATGAAGTGCACGCCGCAGACCACGATGACGTCGGCGTCGACCGCGGCCGCCTCCCGCGCGAGCGCCAGCGAATCCCCCGTCAGGTCCGACACCGTGTGGAAGATTTCGGGGACCTGGTAGTTGTGCGAAAGGATGATGGCGCGGCGCTCCCGCTTGAGGGCCTGGATGGCCGTGATCACCGGAAGGTGGCGATCCCACTCCGCCCGGGGAATGACGTGGCCGAGGCGCGCGTAAAGGGCTTCCAGTTCCACCCCCGGACCTGGCGCCGGGGCGGGAACGTCGACGGCGTTGCCGCGGGCCGGATTCGTCATCGTCTTCTCCTCGCTTATGCTCAAATTGAGCATAATAGGGCAATTAAAAAAGAGGCCCGCTTTCGGGCCGTAATGGATCATGTTAGGCGCGATCAAAATGCTTGTCAATCGCCCGGGTCACGAAATCGGTGCGCCGGCGGGCGCGCCATCGGGCGGGGGCCGCCCGATGGCGGGAGCCGAAAATTCGAGTGAAGGATTTTCGGCCCGCGGCCGATAAGACGGCTGCAGCACCAAACGGCTTCGGCGGAAAGCGCCGACAGTATGCGCGGGGAGCACGGGCGGGGCGGAGAAGCGCTCGGTCTTGTTAACACGGGTGAGGGGACCGTCCCGCCCGCCGCTCCCCGCGCGCCACCCCCCCCTCCGACTATCCCCTGTCCCGATCCCCTCGATCCCGGTCCCGGTCCCTTCCACCCGGGAGGCGGCGGCGCAGGAGGAGCCAGAAAAAGGTCGCGCTGGCGCCGGCGACGAACATCACGATGATGTTGTTCTCCGGGCCGGGGGCGTACACCGCCTGGCGGTAGCCCGCCGCAAGCGCCCCCAGCAGAAAACTGAGCGCGGCGAGATAGGCCGACAGCGGGTGCTCGGGCGCCGTCTCCGGCCGCATCCGCTCCCAGAGGAGGCTGACCAGGTACGAGGAAGAGCCGGCCGCGATCGCCGGCAGCAGCCATGTGTCGAGCGCAAGGATCATCTTTCTTCCCCCTCTTTCAGTGTAGCACCGGCGCGCCGCGGGCGCATTGTATTCACCCCGGGAAGCGGGTACATTTAACAAAGAAGCTGTGCCGGGGACGGGGCCTTATGACGAGCGTGGACATTTACGGGGTGCCGATCGACCTGGGGGCCGGGCGGCGCGGGGTCGACATGGGGCCGACGGCGCTGCGCATCGCGGGAGTCGCCGCGCGCCTGGTCGCCCTGGGCTGCGAGGTGCGCGACCAGGGGAACATCCCCGTCCCGCTCCCGGAGACGATGGGGGCGGCGAGCCGGGACGCCCGTTATGTCCGGGAGATCGCGGAGGTGTGCGGGGCGCTCTACGCGCAGGTGCAGAGTTCGCTGGCTTCCGGGCGCCTGGCTCTCAGCCTGGGGGGAGATCACAGCCTGGCCGCGGGTTCCGTGGCCGGGTCGGCCGCCGCCATGCGCCGGAGCGGCCGTCCGCTCGCCCTTCTGTGGGTCGACGCCCACGCCGATATGAACACCCCAGAATCGAGCCCCAGCGGAAACGTTCACGGGATGCCGCTGGCGTGCCTCCTCGGCAAGGGCCCCGGGGAACTGTCCGGAATCGGAGGGTTCTTCCCCAAGGTGGATCCCGCGCGGTGCGCCGTCATCGGGCTGCGCAACCTGGACGAGCGGGAAAAGGGGATCGTGCGGGATTCGGGCGTCGCCGCCTACACCATGAACACCATCGACCGGCGCGGGCTGGCGGCCGTGATGGACGAGGCGCTCGGCCGCATCTGCGAAGGGGATGCCGCAGTTCATGTGTCGTTCGATATGGACGGGGTGGACCCGTCCGTTTCTCCAGGGGTGGGGACCCCGGTGCGCGGCGGATTCTCCTACCGCGAAGCCCATCTGATCATGGAGATGGTGGCCGACACCCGGAGGCTGATCGCGCTCGACATGGTGGAGCTGAATCCGATCCTGGACGACCGGAACTCCACCGCCGTGCTCGGGTGCGAGCTGATCCTGTCTGCGCTGGGAAAGCGGATCCTTTGACGGGAGGGGCGGCTGGAGGGACTCCTGATGCGCCTGATCATCGCGGCGGCCTTTGCCGTTGTCCTGGCGAACCTCGGTTTGCCGATCCTCTACGGAGGCTGCGCTACGAACCGTACGTCATCGGAAGAGAAGGGGCCGCAGGACCCCGCCGGTTCGCAGGAATTTTCCCGGCTGCGCGCGGAGATGGTGCGGGTGCAGCTCGAGGGGCGGGACATCCGGGACGCGCGCGTACTCGACGCCATGCTCCGCGTCCCCCGCCACGAGTTCGTCCCGGAGGCGCCGCCCCGTTCGGCCTACGGCGACCACCCCCTTGCGCTCGCACTGGGGCAGACCATATCCCAGCCCTACATCGTCGCCTTCATGACCCAGGCGCTCGGGCTCGAGGGGGACGAGAGGATCCTGGAGATCGGCACCGGGTCGGGATACCAGGCCGCCGTGCTGGCCGAAATCGTGCGCGAGGTGTACACCATCGAGATCCTGCCCGAACTCCAGGAGCGGGCGCTTTCCGTACTCGGCCGCCTTGGCTACCGCAACATCCGCGGCAGGGTGGGGGACGGGTACCTGGGGTGGCCCGAGGAGGCTCCCTTCGACGGCATCATCGTGACGGCGGCGCCGCGCGAGGTGCCCCGGCCCCTTCTCGACCAGCTCAAGACGGGAGGGCGGCTGGTCATTCCCGTCGGCGACCTGGTCCAGGACCTGGTGGTTTTCGAAAAGGGGCCCGGGGGGATCTCGCGCCGCACCCTGATCCCGGTGAGGTTCGTTCCGATGACGGGCAGGGCGGCGGGCGAAAAATGAGGGCGCGGGCGCGTCAGCGTTCCCCCTCCTCGCGATCCCTCCCCCGGTCGTTCGCCCGGCCGTTTCCCCCGTTGTTCCCGATGATGTCCGCGATCATCCGCTCCTTCCGCCGCCAGAGCCCGATGCTGAGCCCCACCTTGTATTCATGGGGGTTGTGAAGGCGCTTGTAGCTTTCGTGGAGATGGGCCAGCTGCTCCCTGCGCCGGTCACGGATATCTTCCAGCGGGGGGAATTCGCGGACCGGCGCGCCCGACTCCACGATCGGTTCGAGCAACTGCACGCGGCGGGGGGAATCGAGCTTCTTGCGGCGCAGCGGGTTTGCCGGGTCCACGATCCACACCCCCCCCCGGGAGAGATCCTCGTCCCGCCCTGCCACCGCGTCCGCCTCCATCAGCCCTTCCCGATCGTAGAAGCGCACGATCTTCTTGAGGCCGGGGTTGGTCGTTTTCTCGGGGTTGGAGCTGAGCTTGATCGTGGGCTCCCCGTTGTGCTCCACCATCTTGTATATCCCCCCCAGCGCCCCGCCCCCCTCTCCCGCTCCCGTCACCAGGTTCGTTCCCACCCCCCAGATATCGATCCGCCCCCCCTGTGCCAGGATGTCGGCGATCAGGGTTTCGTCCAGTTCGTTGGAGGCGACGATCTTGACGTACCCGAGCCCTTCCCGGTCGAGCATGTCACGCGCTTCGATGCTCAGGAAGGCGAGGTCGCCGCTGTCGATGCGGATCCCGGCGAGGGCGTGCCCGGCCGCCTCGAGTTCCTTCGCGACCCGGATGGCGTTCGGCACCCCGCTCCGGAGCGTATCGTAGGTGTCCACGAGCAGGGTGCACTCGTCGGGAAAACTCCGGGCGTAGGCGCGGAAGGCCTCGAGCTCGTCGGGGAAGGCCTGGATCCAGCTGTGGGCGTGCGTCCCCCTGGCGGGGACCCCGAGGCGCGCCGCCGCGAGGACGTTGGAGGTGGCGTCGGCCCCCCCGATCATGGCGGCGCGGCAGGCGCTCTCGGCGCCGTCGGGCCCCTGGGCGCGGCGCAGGCCGAATTCGAGGACGGGGCCGTGCTGCGCCGCTTCCCATATCCGGGCCGCCTTGGTCGCCACCAGGGTCTGGAAATTCAGGTGGCACAGCAGGATGGTCTCGGCCAGCTGGCACTCGATCAGGCCTCCGGCGACCTGCACCAGCGGCTCGTTGGGGAAGACCACCGTCCCCTCGGCCACGGCGCGGATGTCGCCGCGGAAGCGGTATCGTGAAAGAAAATCGAGGAACCGGTCGGGAAAGGTCCGGGCGCCGCCGGGAGAGCGGCGCGCCCGCAGGTAACGGATATCCTCGTCGCCGAAGCGCGTGTCGAGGACGGCGCGGACCCCGTCCTCGAGTCCCGCGGCGATCGCGTAACCGCCCCGGAAGGGGGTGCGCCGGAAGTAGAGGTCGAAGGCGGCCCGGTCGTCCCCCTTCCCCTCGGCGAGGTAGCCCGCGGCCATGGTCAGTTCGTACAGGTCGGTCAGCAGAGCTTCGGTGTACACGCCCCCTCCTCTCCGGCCGCCGGGATCGCCCGGCTACAGGTCGAGTTTCATCGCTATCGGCATGCGGCGGCCGGGGCCGAAGGCGCGGCTGGTCACCTTCAGCCCGGGCGCCGCCTGCCGGCGCTTGTATTCGTTGGCGTAGATCATGCGAAGGACCTTCCGGACCGTCCCCGGGTCGTACCCCCGCGCCACGATCTCCTCGAACCCCATCCGCTCCTCGATCCGGGCTTTCAGGATGCCGTCCAGGATGTCGTACTCGGGGAGGGTGTCCTGGTCGGTCTGGCCGGGGCACAGCTCCGCCGTCGGGGGCCTCACGAGGGTGTTCTGCGGGATCCGTTCGCCCCGCCGGTTGATGTGGCGGGCTAGGGCGTACACCATCGTCTTCGGCACGTCGGAGATCACCGCCAGCCCCCCCGCCATGTCGCCGTAGAGGGTGCAGTAGCCGACCCCCAGTTCCGACTTGTTTCCCGTGCTCAGGACCAGGTGGCCGAACTTGTTCGACAGCGCCATCAGGATCGTGCCCCGGATCCGGGCCTGCAGGTTCTCCTCGGTGACATCGGGCCCGAGCCCGGCGAAGCTGTGCTCCAGGGCCCCGCGGAAGGCGTCGTGGACCGAACGGATCGGGATGGTTTCCTGCCGCATCCCCAGGTTGCGGGCCAGCGCCGCGGCGTCGGATTCGCTCTCGGGGGCGGAGTAGATCGACGGCATGGCGACCCCGAGGACGTTGTCCGGTCCGAGCGCCTCCGCCGCGATGCAGGCGACCACCGCGGAATCGATCCCGCCGCTGAGCCCCAGGACGGCCGATCGGAAGCCGCACTTGCGGGCGTAGTCCCGCGTTCCCAGGGTGAGCGCGCCAAGCAGGAGCTCGATGTCGGCGGTTTCCTGAAACCCTTCGTCCCGCTCCGAATCGGGATCCACGACGAGGATCTCCTCCTCGAATCCCCGTCCCGCGGCGATGAGGTTCCCCCCCCTTCCCAGGGCCAGGCTGTGGCCGTCGAAGACGAGGTCGTCGTTCCCCCCGACCAGGTTGGTGTAGATCAGCGGCACCCGGTACTTGCGCGCCTGTTCGCGCAGCAGCCCGTGGCGGAAGCGGGGCTTTCCCGTCTCGAAGGGGGAGGCGGAGATGTTGATCAGGAGGTCCGCCCCCCGCTCCACCAGGTTGCGGATCGGGTCGACGGCGTACAGGGGCCTGGGCCACAGGTCCCGGGCGCTCCAGGCGTCCTCGCAGATGGAGAGGCCGAGGGTCCTGCCGCGGAAGGGGATCACGGGGACCTCGCCGGCCCGTTCGAAATAGCGGTCCTCGTCGAAAACGTCGTAGGTCGGCAGCAGCGTCTTGTGGACGATCCCCTGTACCCGCCCCTCGGCAAGCAGGGCCGCGGCGTTGTGGAAATCGCGCCCCTCCTGCCCGGCGTTGCGGTCCACGAACCCGACCACGACGGCCGTGCGGCCCGAGCGCGCGGCGATCTCCCCGAGCGCCCCGAGGTTGGCTTCCACGAAGCCGTCGAGCGTCAGGAGGTCCCTGGGGGGATACCCCGTGAGGCAGAGCTCGGGGAAGACGGCGATGTCGGCGCCGAGGGACTCGGCCTTTTCCAGGCCCCGGAGCACCCGGTCGCGGTTTCCCGCGATGTCTCCGACGGTCGTATTGATCTGTGCCAGCGCAATTTTCATCATACACCTGTCTGTCACCGGTGCCCCCCCGGGGGGATCAGGCTCCGGCAGGGTCGGGGGGGAACCGTTCGTGCCACTCCGTGGCGGTCTCGTAGGCGCAGGCGGCGCGAAGGAGCGTGGGCTCGTCGCGCCGCCGCCCGAGGAGCTGCAGCCCCACCGGCAGCCCGCCCGGCGTCGAGCCGCACGGGAGGCTGATCGCCGGCAGTCCCGACAGGTTCCCGGGGCGCGTCAGGCGCAGCAGCGCCGCGCGGACGTCCTCGCGCCTCCTCCCCGAGCGGAATTCCGTCTGGTCGAGGGCCGGGGGCGCGAGCGGCAGGGTCGGCGCGGCCAGCACGTCGACCGATTCGAAGACCCGGTCGAGCCTTTCCCCGTAGGCCCGCATCTCTTCGAGCGCCTGGAGATAGGCGACGGCGGTCGCCCGCCTCCCGGGGGCGAGCCTCAGCCGGACGTCGCGGCCGTAAACCGCCCCCCTCCGGGCCAGCCACCGGTCGTGATAGGCCGCGGCCTCGTCCCCCGTAATCTCCTCGGCGAGCCGGGCCGTAGGCTCCATCCCCTCGAGCCTGACCTCCTTCACCTCCGCCCCCAGCCGGCGGAAAACCTCCACGGCGTCGAGCACGGCGCGGCGGACCGCCGGCTGGATGTGGTCGAAAAAATGGTCCCGGGGCACGCCGACCCGGAGCCCCTTCACCCCGCGCCGCATCGCCCGGAGCATCCGGCGCCATTTCCCGGACTCGAAACGCGGTTCGGACAGGGCCAGCAGCAGGGCCGCGGCGTCGGCCACCGAGCGGCAGAGCGGGCCGGCGTGGTCCAGGGTGAACGAAAGGGGGATGACGCCGTCGAGCGGGACGAGGCCGCGCGTGGGTTTGAGCCCCACGCAGCCGCAGGCCGCGGCGGGGATGCGGATGGAGCCCCCGGTGTCGGTCCCCAGCGAGGCGATCGCGAGCGCCGCGGCGACGCCGGCCGCGCTGCCGCCGCTCGAGCCCCCGGCGATGCGGCCGGGGTCCCAGGGATTGCGCACCGGCCCGTAATGGGGGTTCACGCTGGTCGGGCCGAAGGCGAATTCGTGCATGTTGGTCTTGCCCAGCAGCAGGCACCCGGCGCCGAGCAGGCGGTCGACCACCAGGGCGTTCCGATCGGGTACGAACCCGCGCAGGATCCTGGATCCCGCGGTGGTGGCCACGCCCCGGGTGCAGAAGAGGTCCTTGAGGCTGACGGGGATGCCGTGGAGCGCCCCCCGGTATCGCCCCCGGGAGATCTCCCGCTCGGCGCGGCGCGCGGAGGCCAGGGCGCTTTCGGCGGTGACGGTGATATAGGTGTTGAGCACGGGGTCGATCCGCCCGATGCGGTCGAGCAGCAGCCGGGTGAGCTCCACCGGGGAGATCTTCCTCCGCTCGATCAGCGGGGCCAGCTTCTCGATGGTCAGGTCGCGGTCGTTGTTCATGGGTTCCGCCGACGGCTCCGGGCCGTCGCCTATACGGGTGCCAGCCCTCTGGCGATTTCCGTCACGATGGCGTCGGCCGCCCGGGCGGGGTCCCCCGACTTGAGGATCGGCCGGCCGACCACGATGAAGCTGGCACCGCCGCGGATGGCCTCCCCGGGCGTCGCCGCCCGCGCCTGGTCCCCCGCATCGGCCCCCGCGGGCCGGATTCCCGGGATCACCAGCCGCATTTCCCGCCCGAACCTCTTCCGGAGCACCGGCAGCTCCCTGCTCGAGGCCACGATCCCCCGGATGCCCGAGCGATGCGCCAGTTCCGCGAGGGTCTCCACCCAGGCCTCGACCGTGCCGCCGACCCCGAGGGCGGCCACGTCGGCGGCCGAGAGGCTGGTCAGGGCGGTGACGGCCAGCAGGAGCGGGGGAGTGTCCGACTCCCGGGCTTCTTCACAGGCCGCCGTCAGCATGGGGGCGCCCCCGCTCGCGTGCAGCGTCAGCATGTCCACCCCGAGCCGGCACGCCGACCGGACGGCCCCGCGCACGGTGTTCGGGATGTCGTGCAGTTTCAGGTCCAGGAACACCCGCTCGCCGCGCCCGCGGATCTCCTCCACCAGGCGGGGACCCTCGGCCGTGAAGAGTTCCAGGCCGATCTTGAAGACCCCGACCCGGCCCGAAAGCCGGTCGACGGCGGCCAGCGCGGCCGCGCGGTCGGGGACGTCCAGCGCTACGATCAGGCGCGACCGGGCATCATTCATAGTCTCTCAGGCTCCCGATGATTTCGTGGATGTCGTCGATGCGGTGCGAGCGGCAGTATTCCGCGAGCCCCAGGGCGATGCGCTCGGAGGCGGCCGGCTCGTAGAAATTGGCCGTCCCCACCTGCACCGCGCGCGCGCCCGCTATGAGAAATTCCAGGGCGTCCTCGGTGGTGGAGATGCCGCCCATGCCGATTACCGGGATGCGGACGGCCTGGCACGTTTCCCAGACCATACGCAGCGCCACCGGCTTGATGGCGGGGCCGGAGAGGCCGCCGGTCCGGAAGCGCAGCCGGGGCCGGCGGGAGCGCACGTCGATGGCCATGCCCACCAGGGTGTTGATGACCGAGAGCGCGTCCGCCCCCGCCTCCTCCGCCGCCCGCGCGAATTCGCGGATGTCGGTGACGTTGGGGGAGAGTTTCACCCAGAGGGGGAGCCGGGGCGACGCCTTGCGGACCTCGGCCGTGATCCTGTGGGTGTCCCGGGGGTCCTTGTTGTAATGGAACCCCCCCTTGCCGACATTGGGGCAGGAGATGTTGAGTTCCAGGGCGTGGATTCCGGGGCGGTCGTTGAGAAAACGGGCCACTTCCAGGTACTCGTCGAGCTCGAAACCGACGATGTTGACGATGACGTTGGTGTCGTAGTCCCTGAGACCGGGGAGCTTTTCCGCGACGAATTCCGCGGCGCCGATGTTCTGCCAGCCGATGGCGTTCAGCATCCCCGACGCGGTTTCGTACACCCGCGGAGGGGGGTTGCCCGGGATCGGCTTCATCGAGAGGCCCTTGACCACGATGCCGCCGATGGCATTGAGGTCCATGTACCTGGCGAATTCCAGCCCGTAACCGAAGGTGCCGCTGGCGGTCATGACGGGGTTCTTGAAGTGCACGCCCGCGATCTCCACCCCCAGGCGGGGGCCCTTGAGCGGCGCCCGATCGTTCGAATTCGGTTTCATATGCGCGTCGTGTCGCTCCCCTGCCCTATACCGGTTCGATATCCCACCGGACGAGGCGGCTGTTCATGACCGGGCCGTCCTGGCACACCCGCAGGTAGGGCCGCCCCTCGGCGGCGGGGCTCGCGACCACGCAGCCGAGGCAGGCGCCCAGGCCGCACCCCATGCGCGCCTCCAGGCTCACCTCGCACTGGAGGTCGTGACCGACCGCAAGCTCGTGCACCCCCCGCATCATCCCCCACGGGCCGCAGGCGTAAAGCCGGATGTCCTTCCGGGGGTGGATCCGGAGAAACTGCGCGAGCGGTTCGGTGACGAGCCCGCGCTCCCCGTGCGAGCCGTCCTCGGTCGAGGTGATGATGTCAATCCCGAGCTTTTCGAACGGCTCCCGGAGCACCAGGTCGGCCACGGTGCCCCCCCCGTAGAACAGGATGGGCTTGACCCGAAGGGTCAGGAGGCTTTCGGCCAGCAGCAGCAGGGGGGCGATCCCCACCCCGCCGGCCACCAGGCAGGCCGTGGTCACGCGGGTCGGCAGGTCGGAGGGGAGCTGGAACCCGTGCCCCTGCGGGCCCAGGCAATCGAGCGTCTGGCCCGGGCGCGCGGAGACCAGCTTGCGGGTCCCTACCCCCACCTCCTTCACCAGCAGCTCGAGCCCCGCCGGTTTCCCGCTGCGGGCGTTGCGATGGATGTTGAAGATGGTGAAGGGGCGGCGCAGGAGGGGGTTCTCCCCCGTGTCTTCCACGCATTTCAGCATGACGAACTGGCCGGGGCGCACCAGGCGCGCCTGTTCGGGAGAGGCGATGACGAGCAGGTGGTTGCCCGCGCCGAGGTCCCGGATGGCCTTGATCTTTACCTTTTTATCGAGCATGTCAAATCAGTCTGCGGGCGTTTACACCGCTTTTGCCGTGTGCTATTATCGCCGCGAAATTACAAACATATACTGTACAGCCCGAATCTCAAATGAGAAAGATCAAAGGCAAATCCCTGATGACGGCGGCCGAAATCGACCTTGTCCTGACGAGGATGGCGGCCGAGATCGTGGAGAAGCTGGGGCCGGAGGAGGCGTTCGCCGTCATCGGCATCCGCCGCCGCGGGGTGCCCCTGGCCCGGCGCCTCTGCCGCCGGATCGAAGCGGCGGTGAAGCGGCCGGTGCCCCTCGGGATCCTGGACATCACCCTTTACCGCGACGACCTGACCGCGATCGGCAACCGGCCGATGTTGCGCGAGACCCTGATCGATTTCGACATCGACGACCGGAGCCTGGTCCTGGTGGACGACGTCCTGTACACGGGCCGGACGATCCGCTCCGCCCTCGACGGCCTCGTGGACCTCGGCCGGCCCCGGAGGGTGCAGCTTGCGGTCCTCGTCGACCGCGGCCACCGCGAGCTTCCGATCCAGGCCGATTACGTGGGGAAGACGGTCCAGACGGAGGAGGACGAGACGGTGGAGGTCCGGCTCGAGGAGGAGGACGGGGAGGAGCGCGTCGTGCTCCTGGGCAGGCCGCGGCCGGCGGCCGGCACCCGGAGGGCGCGGGGCGCGAAAAGCCCCGGGCGGGGCGGGGGCGCGTAACATTTATCCTGCGGCCCGCAGGCCGAACGGCCGTGGCCGGGCCGCGAAGGCGAGCACGATGGCATCTCTCAGCCAGAAGGACCTTCTCAGCATCGAACAGCTTTCCGCGGAGGACATCGGGCTCGTGCTGGATACGGCCGAGGCCCTCAGGGAGGTCTCCGCGCGGGCGGTCAAGAAGGTCCCGGCGCTCCGGGGAAAGACCGTCGTCAACCTCTTTTTCGAGCCCTCCACCCGGACCCGGTCCTCCTTCGAGCTGGCCGAGAAGAGGCTCAGCGCCGACATCCTGAATTTCTCCGCCTCCTCGAGCAGCGTGACCAAGGGGGAGACCCTGCTCGACACCGCCCGGAACCTGGAGGCGATGGCGCCCGACATCATCGTGATCCGCCACGCCTGCGCGGGCGCTCCGCACCTGCTCGGGACCGAATGCCGCTCCTCGGTGGTCAACGCCGGCGACGGGATGCACGAACACCCGACGCAGGCGCTGCTGGACGCCCTGACCGTGCGCTCCATGAAGGGGCGGCTGGAAGGGCTGAAGCTCGCCATCATCGGGGACATTTCCCACAGCCGCGTCGCCCGCTCCGACACCCTCCTGTTTCACAAGATGGGGGCCGAGGTCTGGGTGTGCGGCCCCCCGACCCTGATCCCGGCGGATTTTCACCTTCTCGGCGCCCGCGTTACGGGCTTCATGGAGGAGGCGATCGAGGGGGCGGACGTCGTCATGATGCTCCGGCTGCAGAACGAGCGGCAGAACGAGGCCTTCATCCCCTCCGCGAGGGAGTACTTCAACCTCTACGGGCTTTCGCGCGAGAGGATGCGGGGCGCCCGCAAAAACGCCATCGTCATGCACCCGGGGCCGATGAACCGCGGGGTCGAAATCGAATCGGAGGTGGCGGACGCGGAGTATTCGGTCATCCTCGACCAGGTCGCCAACGGGGTCGCCACCCGCATGGCCGTCTTGTACCTGCTTTCCGGAAATTCCGGGTTGAAGCCCGGGAGGGAGTCCCGCTGAGGGCCTATGCAACTGATACTGCGTCAAGGAAGAGTCGTGGACCCCTCCCGGAAGTACGACCGGGTGGCCGATGTCGGCATCGATGACGGGCGGATCGTCGAGATCGCCCCCCGGATCGCCCGAAAGGGGCGCAAGGAGGTCGATGCCCGGGGCCTGGCGGTCCTCCCCGGCTTCATCGATATGCACGTGCACCTGCGCGAGCCGGGGCGCGAGGACGCCGAGACCATCGAAACCGGGACCGCCGCGGCGGCGCGCGGCGGCTTCACCGCCGTCGCCTGCATGCCGAACACCCAGCCGGTCAACGATTCCGAGGCCGTCACCACCTACATCCTGAAGCGGGCGCGCGAGGTCTCCAGGATCGCCGTCTACCCCATCGGCGCCATCACCCGGGGAAGCCGGGGGGAGACCCTGGCGGAGATCGGGGAGATGGTCCGGGCGGGGATCGTGGCCATCAGCGACGACGGTCATCCGGTATCGGACGGGCAGGTCATGCGCCGGGCCCTGGAGTATTCGCGCCTCTTCAACCTGCCCGTCATCGACCACTGCGAGGACCTGGCGCTCGCGGCCGGCGGCGTCATGCACGAGGGGTACTGGTCCACCCGGCTGGGGCTTCGGGGGATCAACCCCGCCGCCGAGGAAGTCCAGGTGGCGCGCGACGCCATCCTGGCGCGGCAGACCGGGGCCCGTATCCACATAGCCCACCTTTCCACCCGGAAATCGCTCGAAACGGTGACGCGGGCCAGGCGGGAGGGGGGGGCGCACCTCACCTGCGAGGTCACCCCCCATCACCTTCTGCTGACGGACGAACGGGTGGCCTCCTACGACACCCACGCCAAGATGAACCCCCCGCTGCGGGGGAGGGACGACGTGGACGCCCTGGTCGAGGGAATCGCCTCCGGAGCCGTCGACGTCATCGCCACCGACCACGCGCCGCACACCCTGGGGGACAAGATGCTCGAATTCGACCGCGCCCCCTTCGGGATCGTGGGGCTCGAGACCGCCGTCAGTCTCGTTTGCGACCGGTTCGTGCGCCCGGGCGTCATCGGCCTGGAGCGCCTGGCCGAGCTGTTTTCCCTCAACCCGGCGCGGATCCTCAACCTGGAGAGGGGGACGCTGACCCCCGGGGCCTGGGCCGACATCACGGTCCTGGACCTCCAGCGGCAGACCGAGGTGCGCGCGGGAACATTCGCTTCCCGGGGCCGCAACACCCCCTTCGAGGGGTGGAGCCTCCGCGGCGGACCGGCGATGACGGTGGTCAGGGGCAAGGTGGTGTGGAGCGCCTGAAGGCTTCCGCTACTCCCCGGGCAAGTGGTGGATGATCTCCCCCTCTTTCCCGTACCCTTTCTGTCGCGCGTAGCTTTCGAGCGCGTCCCTGTCCGAGCGCAGCGCCTCGATCGAACGCATCCGCTGCTGGTTGCCGAGCTCGAGCTCCTCCACGCGCGCCCTCTGCAACTCGAGCTCGAGCCGCGCCCGGCGCAGGTCGCGATACCCTCCCGGGCCGAAGAGACTGAAGGAAAGGACGAGCGTCACCGCAACGATGCAGAGGATGTAGTAGAGTTCTTTTTTATGCGACTGCCGGTGCTTCGCGTAGGCCATCGGGCGCCAGGGTCGTACCAGGGTTTATGAGATTGTGCTCGACACTGGCATAATACAAGGGAGGCGGGGCCCGATGCAACACTCAAGGAAGCCTGAAACGGGTGAAATCGTTGTTTTGTGCGCCGCGGCCGGCGCGGAATCCGCGGAGGGGATCGCGCGCGCTCTCGTCGAGGCGCGCCTGGCCGCCTGCGTCAACATCGTCCCCGGCGTCCTCAGCGTCTACCGCTGGAAGGGGGAGGTCTGCCGGGAACCGGAGTGCCTGCTGCTGGTCAAGACCCGCGCGGAGAATTTCGAGGCGGTGCGCCGGGAGATCCGCCGCCTCCACACCTACGAGGTTCCCGAAATCGCCGCCCTGCCGATCACCGCCGGCGACGGCGATTACCTCGCCTGGCTCGGCGAAGCGGCCGCTCCCCTCGACCCGCCGTGCTGAGAAGGGAAGGAGCATGAAACCCATCGCGGAGATCCTGGGGAAGACGAGCCTCGACAGGGGCGACCTCATCCGGGTGCTGGAAGCGGACGAAGGGGAGTGCGGGCCGCTGCTGGCCCGGGCCGCGGTGGTGAAGCGCTCGGGCGTGGGGGGCCGGGTCTACCTGCGCGGCCTGATCGAATACTCGAACATCTGTTCCAAGGACTGTCTCTACTGCGGCATCCGTTCGGGCAACGCCGCCGCGTCGAGATACGAGATGACGGAGGAGGAGACGCTGGCCGCCGCGCGGCTGGCGCTGGAGCGCCGCTTCGGTTCGATCGTGATCCAGGCGGGGGAGCGCGACGACGCGCAATTCGTCGCCAGGATGGAGCGCATCCTCCGGCGCATCCGTGCGCTCGGGGGGGGCGCGCTGCACGTCACCCTGTCTCTGGGGGAGCAGTCGCCCGACACCTACCGCCGCTGGCTCGATGCCGGGGCGCACCGCTACCTGCTCCGCATCGAGGCCTCGAGCCCGGACCTCTACCGGAAACTCCACCCCGAAGACGCCCGCCACAGCCAGGCGTCCCGCCTCGAGGCCCTCGGGGCCCTGCGCGAGGCGGGGTACCAGGTGGGGACGGGCGTGATGATCGGGGCGCCCTTCCAGACGGCGGCCGATCTCGCCGACGACCTCCTCTTCTTCCGTGACCTGGACGTGGACATGATCGGCATGGGGCCCTATATCGAGCACCCCGATACTCCCCTGTACACCCACGCGCTGGAGCTCCTGCCCCCCCGGAAGCGGCTCGAGCTCTCCCTCAGGATGGTCGCGCTGCTGCGCGTGATGATGCCGGACATCAATATCGCGGCCACCACGGCCATGCAGGCGATCGATCCGGAGGGGAGGGAAAGGGCGATCCGGGCGGGGGCGAACGTGGTCATGCCGAACCTCACCCCGGCGAGGTACCGCCACGACTACCTGCTGTATGAAAACAAGCCCTGCCTGGACCAGGAGCCGGAGGAGAGCGTGGAACTCCTGGAGGCCCGGATCAGGGAGTCCGGGGGCTCCATCGCCTACGGGGAATGGGGGGATTCCGGCCGTTTCCTGGCGCGGAAATCCTGAGGCCCTCCGGCCGGACGGAGCTCCGCTTGCCCGCCCGGAGGAGGTGAACGCAAATCAGGCGGGTTACTGCTTTTCCTGCTTCGGTTTTTCTTCCGGGTCTTCGTGGGCGGTCTTGATGGCCGATTTGAAGTTGCGGATCCCTTCTCCGAGGCCCTTGCCCAGCTGGGGGATCTTGTTGACGCCGAAAATCAGGACAACAATGGCCAGAACTATGAGCAGTTCCGTCGTTCCCATTCCAAACATACTATAGCCTCCAGTATCGAACTGTCTCAAGCGTACTTGAGTAAGGTATCAATGTCAATGCATCCCCCGGGCGGCCCTACACCAGGACCCGGTCGTTGCCCAGGCGGCGCGTGAATTTCTCCCGGTCGAAGTGTTCGAGCAGGGGGATGGCGTGTTTGCGCGTGATTCCGAAAAGGTCCTTGAAGTCGGCTACCCCGAACCGGGCCCCCGGGGCGTACGCCGCCCGGATCCGCCCCTTCATTTCCTCGAGCGTTTCGCGGTGATAGATGAGGTCGTCGGACAGCTTCACCAGGATCTTTTCCTTCAGCATCCAGAAGAAGATCCGGCGGACCGCCTCGGCGTCCGCCCGAATGGATGCCTGGAGTTCGGCCATGGCGGGGGGCTGGTAGGCGGCCTCGAGGACCGCGGCTTCGATCATCTCCCGGAGTGTCTCCTCCTCCTCCGACAGCTGGATTTCCCTGCCGTAGAGGGAGACCGCCTCCCCGAGAAAAACGATCTGCCGCGCTTCCACCATCCGGTCGAGACAGTGGCGGAACACCTCGAGGGGGACGTCGTCGTAGAAACGCTTGCGCAGCTCCTCCTTCGATATCCCCCGCTGCAGCTCGTTGTCCTTGTGGAACGCGGCGACGCGCGCCAGGGTCTCCTCCTGCAGGTCGGCCACCACCGAGGGGAGGGTCAGGATGGGGGAAGGCGCCGGGATCATGACGATGCGCCCCGCTTTCGCCAGTTCCGCGCAGATCCGGGTGATTTCGGCCCCCGGCAGCCCCAGGAGCGAATTCAGCCCCCCCACCGTCACCGCCCGCTTGGCGTCGGTGGCGATGAGCACCGGGATCTTGGCTTCGAGTCCCCCCCGGTCCAGCTCCTTGAGCGCGGCGAGGGTGCGCCCGTCGGTGCTCTTGTGCTTGGACGGGTTCGGGTGGAGGACGCGGCCGCCGCCGATGGTGATCGTGGGGCTGAAGCGCCGGATGATGAAGGCGTCGTCGTGGAGGCAGAAGGCGGGGGCGTCCAGTCTCAGCTGGGCGTAGGCGGTCTCCCCCGGGGCGAGGGTGTCCTGCCCGAGGAGGGCGACGCGCGCGAGCACTTCCAGCGTCCCCTGGTGAAAGCGGACCTTGACCAGGTTCCGCAGCGGCTTGGCGTCGGGCAGGAGCGACAACCGGACATCCAGGATCTGCGTGGGGCGGAAGAGGCGGGGGACCGTCACGACCATTCCGCGTTCCACCTGGGCGAGGTCGATCCCCTGGAGATTGACCGCCGTGCGCTGGCCGGCCACCGCCCGCGGGGTCATCCGGCCGTGCACCTGCAGCCCGCGCACCTTGGCCGTCAGTCCGCCCGGTACGAATTCGATCTCCTGGTCCTTCTGGATCTCGCCCGAGGTCAGCGTGCCGGTCACCACGGTGCCGAAACCGTGGATGCTGAAGGCACGGTCGATCGGAAGCCGGAGCAGCCTGTTTCCGGGCCGCGGGGGGGCGGCCAGCGCCAGGTCGTGGATCGAGCGCTTCAGCTGTTCGATCCCCTCGCCGGTCCTGGAACTGACGGGGATGATTTCGGCTTTTTCCAGAAAGGACCCGGCCATCGCTTCGGTCACCTCGTCGACGACCAGTTCCAGCATCTCCGGGTCCACGAGGTCGACCTTGTTGATGACGACGATCCCGGCGCTCACCCCGAGGAGGCGGCAGATGTCGAAATGCTCCCGCGTCTGCGGCATGATCGATTCGTCGGCGGCGATGACCAGGAGCACGAAATCGATGCCCCCCACCCCGGCGAGCATGTTCTTGACGAATTTCTCGTGCCCCGGCACGTCCACGAACCCGACCTGGACGTCCCCCAGGTCGAGGTGGGCGAACCCCAGGTCGATCGTGATGCCCCGCTGCTGCTCCTCCTTCAGGCGGTCAGGGTCGACCCCCGTCAACGCGCGGACCAGCGCGCTCTTGCCGTGGTCGATGTGCCCCGCCGTCCCCGCGATTACGTGCTTCATAGGTCTCCAACGCCGCAAAAAACCTCATCTTAGTCCACAAACCTTTCCGAAGCCAATGGAAGATTCCGCCCCCCCGCCCCGGGGGCGCATACTTTTTGGGGCATTTCCCGAAAAATCAGGTATGATTATGCTTTTTTTCGACGGGAAGGGGTATGCTGGACGGTCTATCCAACAAGCTTCAGAAGATCCTCAGGAACCTGAGCGGCCAGGGACGGGTCTCGGAACGCCACGTCGAGGAGACGGCGCGCGAGATCCGCAACGCCCTGCTCGACGCCGACGTCCATTTCAAGCTCGCCAAGGAATTCGTGGAGCGGGTCAAGCAGCGGGCCCTGGGGCAGGAGGTGCTCGAGTCGCTGACCCCGGGCCAGCAGGTCATCCGCGTGGTGCGCGACGAGCTCGTGGAGCTGCTCGGGGGGGAGCAGGCGGGCCTCGGGTTTTCCAAGCAGCCGCCGAGCGTGTTCCTCATGGTCGGGCTGCAGGGATCGGGGAAGACCACCAGCAGCGCCAAGCTCGCCCAGTGGCTCGTGAAGAACAACCATACCCCCCTGCTGGTGTCGGTCGATGTCTACCGTCCGGCCGCGGTCGAACAGCTGCGGGTGCTGTGCGCCGCCAACCGGCTCGGGTATTTCGACGACCCCGCGGACCTGGACCCGGTATCCCGGGCCGAAAAGGGGCTGCGCCACGCGCGCAACGGGGGATACGACGTCCTCGTCATCGACACGGCCGGCCGGCTTCACATCGATGACGAGATGATGCGGGAGCTCGACCGGATCCGCACCGCGACCCCCCCGGTGGAGGTGCTGCTGGTCGCGGACGCCATGACGGGCCAGGACGCGGTCCGCAGCGCCCGGGAGTTTCACGAGAGACTGGGATTGACCGGAGTCATCCTGACCAAGATGGACGGGGACGCCCGCGGCGGGGCGGCGCTGTCCATCAAGAGCGTGACCGGGCAGCCGATCAAGTTCGTGGGGACGGGGGAAAAGGTCGAGGCGCTCGAGCCCTTTTTCCCGGACAGACTTGCGGGCCGCATCCTGGGGATGGGCGATGTCCTGTCGCTGATCGAGAAGGCCGAGGACACGGTCGACCGGGACCAGGCCGAGGCGATGGCGGAGAAGATCCGCAAGGATGCCTTCACGCTGGAGGATTTCCGCGACCAGCTGAAGCAGATCCGGAAAATGGGCCCCCTCGAGCAGATCCTGGGGATGCTGCCGAACATGGGGCCGCTGCGGGGCATCGGCCAGATGAAGGTGGACGAGAAGGAACTGATCCATATCGAGGCCATCATCGATTCGATGACGGATGCCGAGCGCGGCAACCACCAGATCCTCAACGGCAGCAGGAAGAAGCGCATCGCCCGGGGGTGCGGGCGTCCCGTTTCCGAGATCAACCGGCTGCTCAAGCAGTATGTCGAAACCAGGAAAATGATGCGAAGCCTGAGCCGCGGCATCATGCCCCGCCTGATGAAGGGGATGAAGCTGCCGCGCTAGGCCGGGGGAATCCCGGCCGCATTCCGGGAGGGGCGGAGCCGGCGGAAGGCCGTAAGTCCATGAAATATTTCGGGTTGTGTTGGTCCGGCCGGCGGTCCGCGGTTCTGCCTTCCGGCAGCGTCTTTGCGGCAGTTGAATCCGGTCTTTTTATGTGCCAGAATTAGCATGGTTTAGACCGCACGCACGGTGCGGGTTGACGATCTCAGGATACGAGGAGGCGTTTTGCTTAGAATACGTTTGACGCGCATGGGGGCGAAGAAGAAGCCCTTTTATAGGGTGGTGGTGATGGAGCAAAGACAGACCCGGGACGGGAGTTTCGTGGAGATCCTCGGACATTACAATCCGAAGACGAACCCGCCGCTGGTCGAATTGAACATGGACAGAGTGCACCACTGGCTGGCATGCGGTGCCCAACCTTCGGATACGGTGAATTCCCTGTTGAAAAAGGCCGCGCCGCCCGCTCCCGCAGCCGCCAGCTGATGCCGCGTTCTTCCATTTCTGCAGCGATGCCCGGGTGAGCTTTCTGCTGGATGATTTCGAGTGGTCTCGGAGGAGGCGCGTATGAAAGAGCTGGTGGAATTGATCGCGAAAGCGCTTGTAGATAATCCCGAACAGGTTACGGTGACCGAGGTCGAGGGGGAGCAGACGACGGTTCTGGAGCTTCGTGTAGCCCCGAGCGACCTGGGCAAGGTAATCGGCAAGCAGGGTCGGACCGCCCGATGCATCCGCACTCTTCTGGGTGCGGCAGGCATGAAACTCAAGAAACGGTTTGTCCTGGAAATCCTGGAATAGTGGGACAGGAAACACCTCCTTTTATCGCCATCGCCAGAATCGCCAGGACCAGGGGGAACCGGGGAGAGGTCCTGGCGGAGCTGCACACCGATTTTCCCGATCGTTTTGACGGCCTGGACGAGGTGTGGGTCGAGCCCGCCGACGGCGGGCCGAAACGGCTGACCCTCGAGGACTCGTGGGACTACCGGGGGCGCAGGGTACTGAAGTTCGCCGGCGTGGACAGCATCGGAGCCGCGGAAGAGTACGTCGACTGCTGGGTCCTGATCCCGGGAGACCGGGTGAGGGACCTCCCCGAAGGGACCTATTACGATCACGACCTCGTCGGGTGCCGGGTCGAGGACCTCGAGGGGAACCCGCTCGGCAGCGTGCGCGGGATCCTGCACATCGCCGGAAACACCCAGCTGGCGGTCGGGCTGGGGGAGCGGGAATTCCTGATCCCCGCCGTGGCTCCCATCTGCGTCAGGATATCGGTTGAAGAGAAGCGGATATGGGTGGACCCCCCGGAAGGATTGATGGACCTGGGCAAATGAGGTTTGATATCATAACGGTTTTTCCCGAGCTGTTCACGGGCGTGCTGGATTGTGGCATAATTCGCCGGGCCCGGCAGTCGGGACTGGCCGATGTCCGGCTCGTCAACCTGAGGGATTTCGCCCGGGACCGGCACCGGTCGGTGGACGACCGCCCCTACGGCGGAGGCGAGGGGATGGTGTTCATGCCGGCCCCGCTTTTCGAGGCGATAGAGGCGTGCCTGGGGTCGGGGGAGAAGGGGAAGAGCCGGGTGGTCCTGTTGTCCCCCCAGGGGAGACCCTGGTCCCAGGGCCTGGCCGCGGAATTTTCCACAATTCCGCATCTGATCCTGGTCTGCGGCCGATACGAAGGAGTGGACCAGCGGGTGATAGATCATCTCGTGGATCAGGAGATCTCCATCGGAGATTTCGTCCTGACCGGCGGAGAAATCCCGGCCATGGTGCTCCTTGACTCGATCGTGCGGCTGATCCCGGGCGCCCTCGGGTGCCCTGAATCGGCCGCAAATGAGAGTTTTTCGAGCGGGTTGCTTGATTATCCGCAGTATACGCGGCCCGCCGAATACCGGGGACACACGGTTCCGGAAGTGCTCCTTTCGGGGGACCATGCGAGAATAGCCGAGTGGCGTAAGGAACAAGCTCTGGAGAAAACGAAACGGGCCCGCCCGGAGCTAATCAACGAGCGGTTGGCCCAAAATTAAGGAGTCATAGTCATGGATTTAGTTCGGGCAGTGGAAAGCTCCCAAATGCGAACCGATCTTCCCCGCTTCCGTCCAGGAGATATGGTAAAGGTTCACGTGAAGATCAAGGAAGGGGAAAAATACCGTATCCAGGTGTTCGAGGGTGTCGTCATAGCCCACAAGAACAACGGCATTTCTTCGACTTTCACGGTTCGAAAGGTTTCCTCCGGATACGGCATCGAGCGCATCTTCCCGGTGCATTCCCCCATCATCGAAAAGATGGAGGTGGTCAAGAGCGGAAAAGTGCGCCGCGCACGCCTCTATTTTCTCCGGGGCCGCCGGGGCAAGGCCGCCCGGTTGAAGGAAGCCGGGAGAACCGCCCGGGCTCCCGAAGCGTCTCCGGCCCCATAGCCGGGAGCGCCCGCGGAGCCGGCGTCACGCCTGCCGTCATTGGCGACTTGCAGAAGTCTGAGAAAGCGTTTGCTGGAGGGGAAGTACGGTGGCCGCTGATAGCAAAGCCAAATTACTGGAAGACGCTGAAAGGTACGTGCTCCACGGGAAGATCCGCCTGGCGATCGCCGAGTACCGGAAGATCGTCGAGCTCGATCCCGACGACGTTCTCATCCTCAACACGATAGGCGACCTCTATCTGCGACAGAAGGACGTGGCGGAGGCCAACCGGTTTTTTTCTCGGGTGGCGGAAGCCTACGTCAACAACAATTTCTTCCTCAAGGCGATCGCCGTCTACAAGAAGATCCTCGGTTCCGACCCCGACAACGTCGAGGTCAACTCCACCATGGCGTCGCTGTACGCCAAGCAGGGGCTCGGCATGGACGCGTGCCGGCAATACCAGCGGGTGATCGATCTGCTGGAGAGGGAAGGGAAGACGCGGGAGTCCCTGGAAATCCATGAAAAGATCGCGGAGCTCGATCCCCTGAACATCGGGATCCGGCGGAAGCTGGCCCAGCTCCACCTCGCCGAGGGGAACGGGGAAAAGGCCCGCCTGCACTGGGCCGGGGCCGCCCGCGCCCAGGCCAAGGCAGGGGATGCCGCCGGGGCGCTCCAGTCGTACCGGGCCGCCATCGAGCTCGATCCGCTCGACCTGGAGTCCCTGAAGGGATTTTTCGACTGCTCCCTCAGGACGGGGGATCCCGCCTCCGCCCTGGAACTGCTGAAAAAATCGGTGGCCGCGGCCCCGGACAACCCGGACCTGCGCGAAATGCTGGGGCGCGCGTGCATGGAAACGGGGGACACGGAATCGGCCATCAAGGCCTGCAAGGTGGCGTTTTCCCTGGACGAGTCCCGGTACCAGAGCTTCTTCCCGGCCGCCGCCGCCCTGATCGAAAACGGGGCGTACGACGAAGCGATGGAGTGCCTGGACACCATCATCCCCACCCTCATCACGAGGCGGGAAACCGGGCGTGCGGTGGACCTGTGCGAGCAGATCCTCGGGAAGGATCCCGAGTACGCGCCCTCCCTGGTACGCCTCGCCGCCATCTATTCCGCGACCGGAGATTCCGCGCGCTGTCTCTCCGTCCAGGACCAGCTGGCCGATCACTTCATGAGCCAGGGCAGGCCCATCGAAGCTCTCGAGCAGATCGAGAAGATCCTCCACTCCGACCCCGACAGCGAGAAACACCGGCAGCTGCACTACGAGGCCTTTACGGCCGCCTATCCCGATGTCCCCTATGCGCCTCCCGCGGAGGGGCCCGGGGAAGCGGCCGCCGAATCCGCAGCGCCGCTGGCCGCCAAGGAATATGGCGACCTGTCCGGCGAGAGCCCCTCGGAAAATGTCGTGGAGGTCGATCTCCTGCTCAATTACGGGTTGAAGGACAAGGCGCTGAGCCTGCTCGAAAACCTCCAGCGGCGCAATCCGTGCGACAAGGAGGTTCGGGTCCGGCTGCTCTCCTTCTATAAATCGGAGGACCGTCAGGCCGAGGCGGCCGAGCAGTGCCTCCTGCTGGCCGCCCTGTACCAGGCGGAAGGGAGCGAGGCCTCGTGCCGGAATTACCTGGCGGAAGCCGGGCAACTGGATCCGGGCACGGCCGGCGGCGAGATCGACCTGGCCGAATACGCCCGCAGCCGGGGGATCGATCCTGAGGCGGTGAAACCCCAATTCAAGGAACGGTCCGCGGAGTCGCCGGCGGAAGAGGACCTTTCGGGAGACCTGCTCGACGAGTTCATGGCGGAGGGCCCCCTCCCCTCCGGCGGAGAGGGCGCCGCCGCGGACGGGGCGGAATCCGGGGCTTTCGCCGCCGCATCCGGCAAGTCGCTGGAGGAGCAGTTTCAGGAAGTCGATTTCTACATCAGGCTCGGGTTCGAGGACGAAGCGTATTCGAAGCTCGCCGAGATCGCCCGGGCCCACCCCGGGCACCCCGAACTCGCCTCCCGCTACGAAAAGCTGGGCGGGCCGAAGCCGGATGCCGGGGAAAGCCCCGCCGCTTCTGCCGGGGGGGAGATCGCGCTTTTCGACCACCCCGAAACCCCGCCGGACGACGGGCTGCAGGAGTCCTTCGAGATCGTCGATGTCGACGCCGCCTCGGATCCGGCGGGGCACGGGGACACCGCAGGGACCGATCCCTTCTTCAACGAGATGTTCGCGGACCTGATGGACGAGGTCCGTTCCCCCGAGGTCCAGGAGGCCGCCCGCGCGTCCTTTGAAGAGCACTTCAGCCTCGGCATAGCCTACCGGGACATGGAACTGACGGACGAGGCGATCAGGGAATTCGAAGCCGCCCTCAAGGGGATCGAGATGCGCAAGGGGGATCCCCAGGTGATCCAGTGCTGCGGGATGCTGAGCACCTGTTTCCTGAAGAAGGACATGCCCCGTTCCGTGATCCGCTGGTGCCAGACCGGCCTGGACCTCACGGAGCCTTCGTCCCACGAAGCCCTCGCCTTCCGCTACGACATGGGGATCGCCCATGCCATGGCCGGGAGCGCCGACCGGGCGATGGAATGCTTCGACGGGATCTTCACCCAGGATCCCGGATACCGGGATGTCGCGCAACGAATCGACGAGCTAAGGAGCGGGCCGAACGGCCGGTAGCGGGGGGGTGCGCGCTCCGGGTCGGGTGTCGCTCGAGGATTGGGAATAGGCCGCGAGTGCGAATGACCGCCAGAATCTTCAACGTCATCTACATCCTCTATTCGCTGGAAGTCGGCGTGGCCCTGCTGCTGCTCCCCTGGCTGGGTATCTGGGACAACAACCTCGTGCTCTACCTCTGCCCGCAGATCGAGCCCGTCGTCACCAACCCCTTCTTCAAGGGGGCGGTGCTGGGGCTGGGGGTCGACAGCATCCTGATCGGCTTCCACGAAGTCCTTCACTGGAGGAGCGCGTCCCATGGGTTGTTTTCGCGCTGAGCGCCCGCTCTTCTATTACATCACCGACCGGCGCCGGCTCGACGGGCGCTCCTTCGCCCTCTGCGTCCGGCGGGCGCTCGCCTGGGGGGTGGACTTCATCCAGGTCCGTGAGAAGGACCTGCCGGACCGCGAGCTGTACGCGCTCGTGCGGAAGATCGTGGCCATGGCCCGCGGCACCGGGTGCCGGGTCCTGGTCAACGGCAGGGCCGACATCGCCCTGGCCGCGGGCGCCGGCGGAGTGCACCTCCCCTCCTCGGGGCTCGGGGCCGCGGACGTGAGGGGATGGAGCCCTGAAGGTTTCCTGATCGGCGTTTCGGTCCATTCGCTGGCCGAGGTCCGGAAGGCGTCTGCCGCGGGCGCCGACTATATCCTCGCCGGGCACCTCTTTTCGACCCCCTCCAAGGAGGGGATGGGCCCAATCCTGGGGCTCGGTTTCCTCGACCGGGCCTGTGCCGCGACCTCGCTCCCGGTCTTCGCGCTCGGGGGGATGAAGCCGGAAAGGCTCGGCAGCGTCATGGATGCCGGGGCCAGGGGGATTGCGGGCATCCGCCTGTTTCAGGACCGGGCCGAATTCGAGCGATTGAGACGGATGATGCCCTCCCGCACCGCCCCCCGGCTCAGCAGATCCGGGGGAGCTGCTCGCCGCTGAGCATGTCGATGACGCGGGTGGCCCCGATGAGGCTGCGGAGTGTGGCCAGTCCCGGGCTCCCCGCCTTCACCGTCCCGATGACGGCGGCGCCGGCTCCCAGGGGGTGCCGCCGCATCAGGTCGACGGCCCTTTCGGCCTGTTCCGCGGGGACGAAGGCGGCAAAGCGTCCCTCGTTGGCCACATAGAGGGGGTCGAACCCCAGGATCTCGCACGCCGCGCGGACCTCTTCCCGGATGGGCACCGACACCTCCTCGATTTCGCACTGCAGGGCGGTGGCTTCGGCGATTTCCACCAGCGTGCTGGCCAGCCCGCCCCGGGTGAGGTCGCGCATGCAGTGGATGTCGATCCCGGCCTCGCAGAGCGACTCCACGATCCCGGCGAGCGGGGCGCAGTCGCTCGTGATGGTGGTTTCGAACTCCAGCCCCTCGCGGACGGCCATGATGGCGATCCCGTGCCGGCCGATATCCCCGCTGAGCAGGATCCGGTCCCCCTCCCGCACCGCCGAGGGGGAGATGGCGCGGCCGGGAGGGACGGCGCCGACCCCCGCCGTATTGATGAAGATCCCGTCCCCCTTCCCGCGGTCCACGACCTTGGTGTCCCCCGTGACGATCTGGACCCCGGCGTCGTCGGCCGCCCGTTTCATCGACCGGACCACCCTCCAGAGGGTGTCCATCGGGAGCCCCTCCTCGATGATGAAGCCGGCGCTCAGGTAGAGCGGGCGGGCGCCGCACATCGCCAGGTCGTTCACGGTGCCGTTGACCGCAAGGGTGCCGATGTCGCCGCCGGGGAAAAAGAGGGGGCGGACCACGTAGGAGTCGGTCGTGAACGCCATCCGGCCCTCCGGCGGGTCGAAGACCGCCCCGTCGTGCCGGGCGCCCAGAAGGGGGTTGCCGAAGGCGGGGAGAAACATCTTTTCGATCAGCTGGTGCGTCAGGGTGCCCCCTCCGCCGTGGGCCAGCAGCACCTGGGGATACTGTCGAATGGGTATGGGACAGACAAACGAGTTACCGGTCTTCACGATCGCTCCCTCTGGATGGGTGGAAATCAGCTTCTTCTTCTCCTGTAATGATAGTAGGCGGCGCAGGCCCCCTCGGACGACACCATCGTCGCTCCCAGGGGGTGTTCCGGGGTGCAGCGGGTGCCGAACTCGGGGCATTCGCGGGGCTTGAGGATCCCCTGCAGGACCAGGCCGCTCCGGCACTCCGGCGGCTCCTCGGTCGTGCGGTGGGCGACGCCGAACCGGGTCTCGGCGTCGAGCGAGGCGTATTCCTCCCTGAGGCCCAGGCCGCTCCGGGCGATTTCCCCGATCCCGCGCCACTTGCGCGGGACCACCCGGAATATCTCCCCCATCAGCTTCCGGGCGGCGGGGTTCCCTTCGGGACGCACCGAGCGGGAGTACTGGTTTTCCACCTCCGCCCGCCCCTGTTCCAGCTGCCTCAGGCACATGTAGAGCCCCTGCAGGATATCGACCGGTTCGAATCCCGTGACCACGATGGGGATATGGTAGCGGGAGGCGATCGGCCCGTATTCGGACGTTCCCATCACGGCGCACACATGACCCGCCGCCAGAAAACCCTGGACCCGGTTGCCGGGGGAAGAGAGGACCGCTTCCATGGCCGGGGGGACGCGCACGTGGGACACCAGCATGGAAAAATTACGCACCCCCTGCCGGACGGCCTGATAGGCGGCCATGGCGACGGCGGGCGCCGTGGTCTCGAACCCCACGGCAAAGAACACGACCTCGCGGTCGGGATGGGCCGCGGCCAGCCGGAGCGCGTCGAGGGGCGAGTAGACGATGCGCACGTCCCCTCCCGCCGCTTTGACCGAGAGAAGGTCCCGGGAAATCCCCGGGACCCGCAGCATGTCCCCGAAGGAACAGAAGCAGACCCCGGGGACGGAGGCGATTTCGATCGCCTTTTCGACATACTCGAGCGCCGTGACGCATACGGGGCATCCGGGGCCGTGGACCAGGGTGACGGCGGGGGGGAGCAGCTCGTCGATGCCGAACTTGACGATGGAATGGGTCTGTCCGCCGCATACTTCCATGATCGTCCAGGGCCCGGTGGTGATCCTGCCGATCGCCTCCGCGCAGGCCCGGGCGGCGGTCCCGTCGCGGTATTCGTCGATATGCTTCATCGGTTATCCACCCCGGCCAGCCGGTCCATCTCCTCGAGGTACGAAAGCGTCTCCTCCGCCTGCGCCTCGTCTATGGTGCTGATGGCGAACCCGACGTGCACGAGGACATAGTCCCCTACGTCCGCTTCCGGCACGTAGGCGAGGTTGACCTCCTTGAGGATCCCGCCGAAATTGACCTTTCCGCTGCGAAACACCGGATCGGTGCTGTCGATGCTCTCAATCTTTCCCGGAACCGCCAGACACATGGTCCCCTCCCCCGATGATGGAATCGTTGGTTTCGCCCGCGCCGAGAGAGCGCGACGCCGCCGCGATCTGCCCCAGTGCGATGCCGCCGTCGTTGGGCGGAATCCGCTGGTGCCAGTAGGGGCGGAACCCCTCCTCGCGCAGCCTCCCCACGGCCCGCTCCAGCAGTATTTTGTTTTGGAAGCACCCCCCGGTCAAGGCTATGCACGGGGCTCCCACCCTCCGCGCCACCGCCACGATGATGTCCGCCAGAGAGTTGTGAAACCTCCCGGAGATTTTCGCCGGGGGGGCGGAGGCGCGGACATCGGCGATGACGGCCCGGATGAGGGGTTCCCAGTCCACGCCGAGCGGCCCCCCCCCGGGGCGCTCCGGGTCCAGGATCCCGAAGGGGTAGGCGTCCGCCCCCGTCCCCTCCGCGGCGAACTCCAGCTCCATGGCCGCCTGGCCCTCGAACCGGAGCCTCTGGCGCAACCCGGCCAGGGACGCCACCGCGTCGAAAAGCCGCCCCGCGCTTGTCGTCCAGGGGGAGTGGATCCCCCGGAGCAGCATCGTGCCGAGGACGGGGAGTTCGGCCGCGCTGAAGGCCCGGACCGGCGCGAGACCGGTTTCCCCGAAGACGGCGTTGCCCAGGATCTCGTACAGCACCCCGAGGGCCGAGCGCCGCGGCTCCCTGACCGCCCGGTCGCCCCCCGGCAGACGGAACCGGCGCATCGCGGCCACCCGGGCGAACCCGGTTCCTTCCGTCCGCAGAAATTCCCCCCCCCAGACGGCGCCGTCCTCCCCGTACCCGGTGCCGTCCCAGCAAACCCCGAGGACATCCCCCTCCAGTTCGTTCTCAGCCATGCAGGCGGCGACGTGGGCGTGGTGGTGCTGGATTTCGATCAGCGGGATGCCGGCCGCCCGGGCGTACCGGCTCGAGGCGTAATCGGGATGCCTGTCGGCCGCGATCCACTTCGGCCGCATCGGGTAGAGGCGCAGGAAGCTCTCGATCGCCCCGCGAAAGGCCGCGGTCGACTGCGCCGTTTCCAGGTCCCCGATGTGCTGGCTGAGGAAAACATTCCCGCCGACGGAGACGGCGATGGTGTTTTTCAGGTGCCCGCCGACGGCCAGGATGTTGGAAACGATCCCGTGCGGGCGCAAGGGGAGGGGGGCGTAGCCGCGGGCACGGCGCAGTACGAGCTCGCGCCCGAGGACGATCCGGACGATGGAATCGTCCGCGTGCCGCACGATCGGCCGGTCGTGCACGAGAAAGAGATCGGCGATCCCCTCGAGGCGCCCGAGGGCTTCGGCCTCGTCGATGCAGATCGGTTCGTCCGCGAGGTTCCCGCTGGTGGCGATGACGGGGCGGCCGATCGCGTGCATCAGCAGGTGGTGCAGCGGCGTGTAGGGCAGCATCACCCCCAGGAAGGGGTTGCCCGGGGCGACCCCTTCGGGCAGGGCCGACGGGAGGTCCGTTCTTCTCGCGAGCAGGACGATGGGGGACTGGGGGGACCGGAGCACCCGCTCCTCGAGCGGGGAGACGAGGCACTCGGCGCGCACGGCGTCGAGCGAGGGGAACATGAGGGCGAAGGGCTTCTCCTCCCGGTGCTTTCTTTGCCGGAGGGTTTCGACCGATCCGGCCCGGGTGGCGTCGGCGATGAGGTGGAAGCCCCCCAGGCCCTTGACGGCGACAACCTTCCCCCCAAGCACCGCCCCGGCCGCCGCCTCGAGCGCCCCGCCGTCTTCGGCGACGGTCCGTCCCGAGGAGTCCTCGAGCTCGAGCCGCGGGCCGCACACGGGGCAGGCGTTCGGCTGGGCGTGGAAGCGGCGGTCGGCCGGGTCCTCGTATTCGGCCCGGCAGCGGGGGCACATCTCGAACGACTTCATGGAGGTATTGGGCCGGTCGTAGGGGAGCGATTCGATGATGGTGAAGCGCGGACCGCAGCGCGTGCAGTTTGTGAACGGGTAGCGGTAGCGGCGGTTGGAGGGGTCCATGATTTCGCGGGCGCAGGCGTCGCAGGTGGCGATGTCGGGCAGGATCAGGGCGTTCGTCTCCCCCGCCGCCGCGCTCGGCCCGATTTCAAACCCCCGGGAGAAGACCGGGTCGAGGATGGAATATTCCAGGCTCTGGATGGAGGAGAGCTCCGGCTTCTCCCTCTCGATCCGGAGGAGGAAGGAGTCGAGCAGCGCCTGCTCCCCTTCGACTTCGATGAAAACCCCCTGGGAGGAATTCCGGACCGATCCGGTGAGACCCATCCCGGAAGCGAGCCTGTGGATAAAAGGGCGGAAACCGACCCCCTGGACCGCTCCCTGGATGGTGATCCGCATCCTTTGAATCACTGCCCGGAAGCGCCCTTCCCCCTGAGCCATTCGCACCAGGCGTCGATTCCGGCGCCCGTCTGGCAGGATATTTCAAAAACCCGGAGGTCGGGGTTGATTTTGAGGGCGTTGCCCCGCAGGACGTCGAGCCGGCAGTTCACGTAGGGGACCAGGTCGGTCTTGTTGATGATGAGGACCGACGCGTTGCGGAACATCGCCGGGTATTTCAGGGGTTTGTCGTCCCCCTCGGTCGTGCTCAGGACCACCACCTTCAGCGCCTCCCCGAGGTCGTAGCCGGAAGGGCAGACCAGGTTTCCGACATTTTCGATGAAGAGCAGGTCGACGGAGTCCAGGTCCAGCTTCCCCATGGCGTCGGCCACCAGGCCCGCCTCGAGGTGGCAGCCCCCCATGGTCACGATCTGGACCACGGGGACCTGGTACTCGGCTACGCGCTGCGCGTCCAGGTCGGTCTGGACGTCCCCCTCGATGACGGCCATCCTGCAGCCGTCCCGCAGCCGCTCGAAAGTCCTTTCCAGGATGGAGGTCTTGCCGGCGCCCGGGCTGCTGACGAGATTCAGGACGAAGATCCCCCGGTCCCGGAAGAAGCGCCGGTTCCGCTCGGCGATCTGGTCGTTCTTTTCGAGTACTTTCCGCTCAATGGTCACTATGCTCATAAGGCCTCACCGCCATGATCCACCAGTTCGATGTCCACGACCTCCAGTTCCTTGCCCGAAATCACCTCCAGGTCGGAGCCGCCGCAGTGGGGGCAGAGGAACACCAGTTCTTCCAGCTCGAATTCCCGTCCGCACCCCCGGCAGCGGCAGGACGTGGGCACCTCCTCGATGAGGAGCGCCGCCCCCGGCATTTCCGATTCCCCCGCCATCACGCCGAAACAGAAATCGAGCGAATCGGGGACCACTCCCGCGAACCGCCCGACCCGGACCCTGATTTTCCGGATGTCCCGGGCCAGTCCTTCGGGGATCGACTGCCGGACAATTTCCAGGATGTTCTCGGCGATGCCCAGTTCATGCATGATGACAAACCGGGGGCGGGGTGGCACAGGTATTGCGTCTTGAATTCATATTTCACCAAACAGGGAAGAATACCATACGCGGGGCCCGATGGCCTAATCGGCTATCCCTTTTTGCGCCGGCGGCGCCGTTTCCGACGGGGTGCCCCGATTTGGACGGGAGGACCGGGCCGGTTTGTGCTTTAATAGGTTCCAGGGCCACGCGGGGAGATCCGAGGCGGCGGCTCCAACTCATTCAGCGGGAGGTAGGCGGCATGAAAAACATGGCGGTCAAAATAATGGGCCTCGCCCTCGTGGCGGCTGCGGCCGCGTCGATCGGATGGACGGCGGACCCGGACCGGATAGTGGTGATGAACCCCCAGGGGATCAAGCCCGAAATTCGCAAGATTCCGATGGCGGCGCGTCCCGCTTCGCTCGACGGCAAGACGGTCTACATCGTGGACACCAAGTATCCGAATACGAAGCCGTTTGTCGAGGAGCTCCATGCGGCCCTCAAGGCGAAGTATCCGGCGACGACCTGGGTGCTGAAGGACAAGTTCGGCGGTTACATGGACGACGACCCGAACCTCTGGAAGGAGATCAAGGCGAAGGCCGCTGGGGCCATCGTCCTGGTGGGGCATTGAAGCAGCTGCTCGCCGGCGGTCGTCGGCCACGCAGTGACCCTGGAAAGAATGGGCGTTCCCGCGGTCCCCATCATCACGGCGCGTTTCAAGGAGCTCGTGACCACGATCTCCTACAAGAAGGGGATCCCCAACATGCGGATCACCTATACCCCCCATCCCATCACCGACCGTCCGGCGGAACTGTGCCGCCAGTATATCGCCGGGAACGATCCCAACTCGGGTCAGCCGATGCTCGGGCAGATATACGCCGGGCTGAGCCGCCCCCTGTCGGCCGAGGACGGCAAGGCCGGTTTTCTCCCGCGGGAGGAGCGGACGCGGCTCCTGCCGCCCGACACCCCCGACAGGCTCATGGAGTATTTCCACGAGCAGGGGTTCACCGACGGCAATCCCGTCATCCTGCCGACCGAGGAAAGGGTCGCCGAGATGCTGAAGGCCACGAGCCGCCAGCCGGACGAGTGGGTGGGACAGATGCGCCCCTCCCCCCCGCACGAAGCCTGGTATTACACCGTCGAGATGGTGGCCGTGAACGCCGTGATGGCGGGCGCAAAGCCGGAATATTTCCCTACCATCCTGGCCCTGGCGGGCAAGGGGGTCACCTCGATGTTCAGTTCCACTTCGTCTTTCGCCCGGATGGTCGTGGTCAACGGGCCGGTCGTGGACGAAATCGGGATGAACACGGGGATCGGGGCCATGGGACCGGTATCCCGGGCCAACAGCGCCATCGGCCGGTGCTGGACCCTGATTTCCAGGAATCTCGGCGGCTCGGGCAAACCGGGGGAAACCTACCTCGGGAGTCAGGGGAATCCCCTGAACTACAACAACCTCTGTTTCCCCGAAAACGAGGCGGGGTTGCCGGCGGGCTGGAAGCCGCTTCACGTGCAGAAGGGATTCAAGAAATCGGACAGCGTCGTCAGCGTCTTCAGCGGCTGGAGCATGAGCGACATCGCGTGGTACTCGCCGCTGCCGATTCACGAGGTCATCCGGGGGTGGCTCGAGCATTTCTTCTCCTTCGGCACGACCCAGGCCACCCTCGTCCTCGACCCGATCGTCGCGGCGGACGTGGCGGCCAGCGGCCACCCCACCAAGGAATCGTTCGCTAAATACCTTGCCGAAAACACCGGAACGCCGGGGTGGCTCTACTGGTCCCAGAACGAGAAGGCGCTGGAGCAGGCGAAAAAGGGGGTGCAGCCCTACGCCGGCTGGCTCCGGCAGGGCGAGGGGGCGGTGGTTCCCGTTTCCCGCTACACCCGCGGCGCCGCCGCCGGGCGCAACCCGGCATTCATGGCGTCCAAGGACAGCAACGAGACCTCCACATCCATTGAAATCGTCGTCACGGGAGGGGGCACGAACACCTTCTGGTCCGGCGGGGATTTCGGCTATGTGGGGAGCGCCAGCGTGGATGACTGGAGATAGGAAGAGGAGACCTATGAAAAGCAGATTCGCAGTGTTTGTGGCAGGGATCCTGGCGCTGGCGGCCGCAGGCGGTCTGAAACCGGCGGCGGCGCAGGAGAATTCCTCGACGAAACCGGCTGCCGTCGGTTCCCGGGTGCGGTCCATGGTCGAACTCGGATCGGTCTATTCGAACATCTACGACATCGCCGTCACCGTGATCGAAACCGTGCGCGGCCCGGCGGCGCTCGAGCGCCTCCGGGCGGCCGATCGGGACAACCCGGCACCCCGGGCGGGGATGGAATATATCCTGGCGCGGGTCAGGTTCGAGCTGAAGGGGAGGGCCGTCAGCGACACCCTCACCTTCAGCCTAGGGGAGTCGCCGCTCGAATGGGTCGCGCTCTCGGAGGATCTGACCGAGTACGAGCGGGTGCCGGTCAAGGTGCCCGCGCCGCCCCTGGCCGGGGTGGTGAAGCCGGGCGGGTCGATCGAAGGTTGGGTCGCCTTCGCGGTGGCGGAGAAGGACCCGAAGCCCGTCATGGTGTTCGATCCGGATACGGGGGGCGCCACCGGGCGCGGCAGGACGCTGTTCTTCAAGCTCTACTGAGGCCGCCCCGATGTCTTTGCCGGCGGCAGGCGCCTTGTTGCACCGCCTGCCGCCGGGTTCAGCCCGAAAAATAACATTTGCCTTGCGGCGCCCCCCTCTGGTAGCCTTTTTTCCATGTTTGGCGACAGTTTTGTGAAACCTATCATTTTCCGTTGTGCAACTTGCGCAAACGTCTCTCTTTCCCTCCCCATTAGTCCCTGCTGCTGATCCATGACACCATCGCCGGAAAGGGATAGTCCCCTTCCTGCATGAGAGGACCACTATGTTGAAGGAAAAACGTTTCGTAAGCTGGCGGCGGATGAGCCGCCTCCGCATCATCGTCATCATCGCGGGATTCGCATGCCTGCTTCACGTCACCCGCCGGGAATGTTCCCCAACGGTGGACGCTCAAGTTTATAATCCTCAAAGCCTTACGGATTTCCCGCCGGTTTCCCGGGACATGGAGCCCTTCCAGGCCACCGCCTACTGCGTCACCGGGATCACCAAGAGCGGGATCCACGTGGCCCCCGGGCACGTGGCGGCCGATCCCAGGGTTATCCCATTGGGTTCCATGATTTACGTCGATTCCCCCCTGATGGGCGGCATCTACCAGGTCCTGGATACCGGGGCGCTGATCAAGGGCAAAATCATCGATATCTACATCCCCAGCTACGAACAGTGCCTCGAGTTCGGCCGCAGGATGGTCAAGGTCAGGGTACTGCGCTACGGTTTCCAGGGGGAAGAGCAGCCGAATCCACCAAACAGGCCGCGCGGCTAGCCCCCCGCGGTTCGCGTTTTTTCGGGGAACAGGTTGCATCCGGGCCGCCGGGTGGCTCATCATGGATGTATGGGCGGTGAGCCCGCGGTTTTCTACAGGGAGGGGGATCCATATGAGGCTGAAATCCATAATTATCCCATATCTCGCGGCGGTCATGCTCCTGGGGGGAGTCGCCCGGGCCGACCAGATCGTGCTCAGGGACGGTACCGCCTATTCCGGAAAATTCATGCGCGGGGATGCGCGTACGGTGGAATTCCGCGTCCTCGGGCGGCTCGAGGTCTTCCCGGTCGCCGATGTCGACCGGATTACGTTCAGTGAACCGGAGCCTGCGCCCATCCCGGCGGAGGCCCCCGCTGCGGCGCGGGCGACCGGGGAACTCCCGCCGGTCGAAACCGGGGAAACGCCTTCGACGGCCGCCGGGCGCCCGGCGGAACCCTCGATTTCCCCCGGGGCCGCGACGGCGGACGGGACGGTATTCGCCGAGGGGACCGCGGTGACCGTCCGGACCACCTCGGCCATCGACACCGACCGTAACCGCGTCGGGGATGTTTTCGAGGCCACCCTGGAGGACCCGCTGGTTTCCGGGGACCGGACGGTGGCGCCCCGCGGCTCGCTGGTGAAGGGCCGCATCGCCTTCGCCCGGGAATCGGGCAAGCTGGCCGGGCGGTCCGAACTCGTCCTGGAACTGATCGAACTCGTCGTCGACGGCCGGTCGCACCTCCTGGATACCTCCGATTACACCGAAGTCGGCGCTTCCCGCGGCAACCGCACGGCGGCGACCGTGGGAGGAACCGCGGCGCTCGGCGCCATCATAGGCGCCATCGCGGGGGGGGGGAAGGGAGCGGCCATCGGTGCGGCTTCGGGCGCCGCGGTCGGCACCGGGGTGCAGGTGGTTACCAGGGGGGAGACCCTGAAGATACCGGCGGAGACCATTCTGGAATTCCGGTTGCGCTCCCCGCTCGTGTTCCCCCGCTGAAGGGCGGGCTGGAATCCTCCCGCAGCGACCGTCCGGCCGGGGGGGCATCCTCCCCGGGTCCGGATGGAGTTTTTCGAGGCCCCGGTGATCATCCACATTCTGAAAGCACAGCAGGCCTTTGGGGCGATGGCGGCCCTGGATGACGGCGCCCTCCCCCTGGACCGGGCGGCCCTCGCCATCGCGGCCGAGGAGTACCCCGGGCTGGACACGGACGGGTACCTGAGGCGCCTGGATATCCTGGCCGCCCGTGCGGAGGTCCTCATCGGGGACAGCCGGGAACCCGCCGCCGTCATCGACGGCCTCAACGAAGTCCTGTTTGTCCAGGAGGGGCTCGGCGGCAACGGGGAGGATTATTACGATCCCCGGAACAGCTTCCTGAACGAGGTTCTCGACCGCCGCCTCGGGATCCCGATTTCCCTGTCGATCATCTACATCGAGGTCGCCCGCCGCATCGGGTTCCCGATCGGCGGGGTCGGGCTCCCGGGACATTTCCTCGTCAAGCACACGGCGGCGGACCGGGACATCCTGATCGACCCCTTCCACCGCGGCCGCATCCTCACCTTCAACGACTGCCAGGAACTGCTCGACCGGATCCACGGCGGGGAGCTGACGGTGGACGCGGCGCTGCTCGAGCCGATGGGAAACAGGGCGATCCTCACCCGGATGCTCTACAACCTGAAGGCGATCTACACCCAGAAGGAAGAGCACCTGAAGGCCCTCTCGGCCGTGGACAAGATCCTGATGCTGAACCCGGGGGTCCCGTCGGAAATCAGGGACCGCGGCCTCCTCTACATGCAGACGGGCCTTTTCGCCCGGGCCCTCGCGTCGCTCGAGGCCTACCTCACCCGGACCGCGGCCCCCGAGGACAGCCGCCACGTCCGGGACAACATCCGGGTGCTGCGCGGCGTCGTCTGCGCCGAGAACTGAGAACGCCGGGAGACGGGAGACCGGCCATAAGGAGACAGGAGTCCGCAATGATGTTCGAACAAGGCGCCATCCGCCCCCCCAACGAGGCCGGCAGCCTGCTGGTGCGTGTCACCCGCAACTGCCCCTGGAACCGCTGCCACATCTGCCCCCCCTTCAAGGGGCTCAAATTCTCCAAGCGCCCGGTGGAGGAGGTCAAGCAGGACGTCGACCGGATGGCCGAGCTTTATGCCTCCCGCGGCCGCGCCCCCGAATCGGCCTTCCTGCAGGACGCCGACAGCCTGGTCGTGCCCACCGGCGAGCTGCTCGACATCATCGGCCATATCCGCATGCGCTTCCCGTCGGTCCGGCGCGTGACCACCTACGCGCGGGCCAGGACCATGAAAGGGAAGAGCATCGGGGACCTCGGCCGGCTGAGGGAGGCGGGCCTCACCCGGATCCATTCGGGGATGGAAAGCGGCTCCGCCGAGGTGCTCGAACTGATCCGAAAGGGGAACACCCCCGACGATATCCTCGCCGGGGGGCTGCACGTGGTCTCCTCCGGGATATCGCTTTCCGAGTACATCATGCCGGGAGTGGGGGGGCGCCGCCTGAGCCGGGACCACGCCCTGGAGACCGCGAAAATCCTCAACCGGATCCGCCCCGATTACGTCCGCGTGCGTACCCTGGCCATCCACCCCCTGTCGCCGCTCGAGCGGATGACGCGGGAGGGCGCTTTCGAGCCGATGACGGATGCGGAAATCGTGGCCGAGATCAGGCTGCTCCTGGAGCATCTCGACGAAATGCCGGCCCATTTCCGCTGCGGAGATTTCAGCCTCAACCTCCTCATGCAGGTGGACGGCCGGCTGGACCGGGACAAGGGGGCCATGCTCGACGAGATCGACCGGTTCCTGGCCCTCGACCCGGAGCGGCAGAAGGCGTTTGCGCTGATCCAGCGCTCCTATCCCGGGCTGGTGCCCCTGGATGTGGCGGAGGACGCCCGCATCATGGAGGAGGCGGCATCGGAGGTCCGCCGCCTGGAGGCATCGGAACCGGACGGGTTCAACCGGGCCATCCGGGCCCTCATGACGCGACAGCTTCCGCCCCTGCCCGGACCCGCCTGGCCGGACCAGGGTCCTCCGGACCGGGTCATTTCAGGGGATTGACCACCACGATTCCCTCCAGATCCTGACCGGGGTTAAAATCCTCGCTCCAGAGTTCCTTTGCTCCCGCCGTCCTGGCGGCGGCCACTATCAGGGCGTCCCAGAAGGACAGGTGGAGTGTGTCCCGCAGCCTCATCCCTTCCAGCAGAAGGGCACGGTCGTTTTCAACGACGTCCCATTCAAGATAATTGAGGACAATCTCCCGGGCGGTGCCCCCCTCGACCCTCTTCCGGAGGAGGTTGACATAAAACTCCTGCAGAACCTGGATGCTTATGCTCGGCGGCAGGGGACGGTCCCACAGCGATGCCAGGGCGGATTTCGCCGCCAGGTACTTGTCCCCCGCGTCCCGGTCATGAGCGTATACGAGGATGTTGGTATCCACGAAGACGCTCTTATCGCTCATGGGATTCCTCTCTCGACAAGGGGAAGCCGCCGAGGGCAGGGGCCCGGTCCATATGCTGCAGGGCGCTTTCTTTGGCCGATTGCGATCGTTTTCTTCGGGCAAGCGCGTGGGCGATCAATCCCGAGACCCACTCGGACAGCGACTGGTCCTGTTCCACGGCCGCGTGCTTCGCCTGCCGGAGCACGCCTTCATCCAGGCGCAACGTCAGATTCCTTCCCATGGCCCCCTCCATGCACAGTTATAGTATAGCACAAATACTGTGCAGAAACGCCCGGCAGGGCGGGGACCCTGCCATGAAAAAAAAGGCCGGCGCCCGGTAACGGGCGCCGGCCGGCGTGTCGTGGTTTCAGATCGTGTCAGGAGTTGCAGGACCCGGCGCAGGAGCCGCAGGCGCCTTCGGGTTTCGGCAGGCTGGAGGAGATCTGAAATCCCTCTCCCATGGGGGTGGACACGAAATCGATCGTCACGGGCTGGATCTTTTCCAGAAATTCCTTGTCGACGACGAAGGTGATTCCGTTCTCTTCAAAAGACGTGTCGTTTTCCGTTGACTCATCCAGAGTCATGCCCACGGAGGGCCCCGATCAACCCCCCTCGTTCAGCATGAGGCGGATGGACGGAGCGTCCGTCCTGTCCTTGAGATAAAGCTTGATCATCTCACTCGCTTTTTCGGTAACTTGTAACACTCTGTCTCCTCCAGACCAAAGTTTTGACATCCGGGGTAATGATACCGGTTTCCCGGCATGATGGATACTCCTTAAAACGGGAATCCGTCATGCGGTCAGTACCGCAGCAGGGCCGACGGGTTCTCCACGACGGCCCAGCAGACATCGGGGCCCGATTCCTTCAGCTCGCCGTCACGGCCGTAAATCATGCAGTGGGGGATGCTGCGGATGTTGTACTGGCCGGCCACGGAAGAGTCCCAGTCGGTGATGTCGATCTCCCGCAGTTCAAAAAAATCGGATTGCGCGTCGGCCGCCTCCAACTGAGGCAGTATTTTGCGGCAGGAGGGTCACCAGTCGGCATAGAAGAGAAAGACCGTGTGGCGCCCCGCGGCCAGGTGGCCGGCGAGGTCGACCCTCTCCCCCGTGCTGATCCGGAGCTCCCCGCGCCCCGATTTTCCGGCGCCGGGGTCGCGACCGATCCAGGTCCACGCCCCCCAGACGGCGAGGAGGACCACCACGATGAGGGTGATTTTGTTTTTCGGGGAACCCGGCCCCCGTTTCGCATCCGCGGCGCAGGCGGGACATTGCGTAAAGGCCTCATCCGAGCCGTATCCGCATTCGGGGCACCGCTTTTTCGCTTCCATTGGCATATCCACCCTCTGGTTTGTCGTCAGGCCCGTCCTCGAGGCCCTCCCCTGTAGGTTGCCCGATGGGGCCCCGGAAGGCAAGAGCACCATTTGTTTCCGGCCTTTCCTGGGACATAATGATCATAAGCCCCTCGACGGGCGGCCTGTCGGGATCGCCCGCGGAGGGGAGAAAGGATGAGGCTATGGCCGACGACAACACGAGGAAAGAGGTCGCCACCGCCCTGGTGGCGGGCGCCCTGCTCGGCGCGGGGATCGCGCTCCTGTTCGCTCCGCAGTCCGGACGCAAGACCAGGCGCAGGATCCGTCACCTGGCCGAGAACGCCGGGAGCCGGGCTCATGCCGTGCAGCGGGAACTGTGGCATTCGGTGGAGAACATCAAGGAAGACATCGAGGAGAGGCTGCAGGCGGGACTGGCCGACGGCGTGCAGTGGACCGACGGAAAGATGGACGAGCTTCGGCAGGCGCTGGCGACCGCCAGGAAGACGATCGGGGAACAGTTCGAGAAGATCCAGGCCCGCTAGGGAACAGTCACCGGTGTCCACGGAGCGACACCGGTGACTGTTCCCCCCCCATTCTACCAGGAGGGTTGTATCATCGACTGGTTCAAGGATCTGCATCCCGTGCTTCAGGCCCTGTGGGCGACGCTGTTCACATGGGCCGTGACCGCGCTCGGCGCCTCGGTGGTCTTCTTTTTCAAGACCATCAACCGCAAGGTACTCGACTCCATGCTGGGGTTCGCCGCCGGAGTGATGATAGCGGCCAGCTTCTGGTCCCTGCTGGCTCCGGCCATCGAAATGGCGGAGGAAACCAACGGGTCGCTCTCCTGGGTCCCCGCGGTGGTGGGGTTCCTCCTCGGCGGCGTCTTCCTGCGCCTGGTCGACCGGGTGCTGCCGCACCTGCACCCGGGCATGGATCTGGACGAGGCGGAGGGGATCCCCACCTCGTGGCGCAGGAGCGTCCTGCTGGTGCTGGCCATTACCCTGCACAACATTCCCGAGGGCCTGGCGGTGGGGGTGGCCTTCGGGGCCGCGGCTTATGGCCTCTCCTCGGCCACGATCGCCGCCGCGGTGGTGCTGGCGCTCGGCATCGGCATCCAGAATTTCCCCGAGGGGATGGCCGTGGCCGTCCCCCTCCGGCGCGAGGGACTCTCCCGGGGCAAATGCTTCCTGTACGGGCAGCTGTCGGGGATCGTGGAACCGATCGCCGGCGTGGCGGGCGCCGCCGCGGTGCTGGTGATGCGCCCGATCCTCCCCTACGCCCTGTCGTTTGCCGCCGGGGCCATGATGTTCGTCGTCATCGAGGAGCTGATCCCCGAATCCCAGGCCGAGAAGAACACCGATATCGCCACCCTGGGCGCCATGCTCGGCTTTGCCGTCATGATGACGCTCGACGTCGCCTTGGGCTAGGGGACAGTCACCGGTGTCCCTCCGTGGACACCGGTGACTGTCCCCCTATGACGATAAACCGTATCCCCAGGGTCGCCGCGAGCGCTCCCAGGAAGTATCCGGCCGGGGTGAAGAGGCCGTTGTGCAGGGCGAGCGTGTGGTACCAGGCGTAGTTCCACCCCAGGTACAGGTCGGACGCGTGGCGGCCGAGCACCAGCAGGGAGGGGAGCGCGCCGGCCAGGATTCCCGCGATCGCCAGGGCCCTCCCCTTCATCGAAGGCGCCCGCCCGATCAGGGTCCACAACCAGGCGGGGAGCAGTAAAAAAATCCATGCCCAGTGGGAGTTGCGCGCAAAAGCCAGGGCGGTGACGATGACGAGGAGCACGAGCAGCACCGCTTTCGAGGCGGCATACCGCGGCGCGGGCCACTCCTTCAGCGCGTACCGGCACACCACCCAGGAGGCGAGGGCGACGAGTGCGGCGGCCCCGAAAACGGCCCCGAGAACGCGCCAGTCGGGGTGGACCAGGACGGGGTCGCGCGCCGTCGCCGGGTAGAGAGGGTACACCGGCAGGAGGCGGAGCGCCCCCGTCAGGCGCACGCCCAGGAAAAGGACGAGGAAGGGGAGGAAGGTGGCCGCGACGGCCCAGAGCTCTCTCGAGACCTGGGCGGCGTCGAGCTTCGGCCGCGCGCCCGCCAGCTGCCACCAGAGGAAGGGACCGAGCGGCAGAAACCACAGCAGCTGGATGACCCGGACCCAGGGGATGGCCAAAAACCTCCCTCCCGCGCTGCGAAGGGCGTCGGGCGCTTCCCGGGGGATCTCCGGCGCCTCGTCCAGGGAGCGCACGATCCGTTCGGCCGCCATGCCGAAGCGGCGCACGCTCGCGGGCCGGATGTTGGCGATCCCGTCCCCGGGGGAGTGGAAGAGTTCCCGCGCCCGGGCGCGGTCGGCCGATACGCTCCCAAGGTTGACGGCCGGGATCCCCTCCCGCAAAAACGGCCCCTGGTCGGCGCTGGAAATCTGCAGCGCCCGGTCGACGGTTTCCCCGAGCCGCGAGGCTCCCCTGGCGTCCAGACCCTCCACGGAGGCGGCCTGCGCCGCCAGGCGGCGCAGCCACGGGGGGGTGAAGCCCGAGACCTGGCCGGTCTCCTCGAGGCGGAAAGCGGCCAGCTCCCCCGCCGCCACGTGGTCGAGCGACAGGACTGCGGCGATGCGGTCCTTCAGCGGATACCCGGCTGCCAGGTCCGCGGCGCCGGCGTTCCCCCATTCCCCCCCGTCGGTAAAGGCGAAAAGGAGGCTCCGGCGGGTCGGGGCTTTCGAAAACACGCGGGCGAGTTCCAGGAGCACCCCGACGGCGGCGCCGTTTTTCATCCCCCCCTCGACGGCGGTGTCGGCGGTGTCGTAATGGGCGACGATGGCGACGATCTCGTCCGACTCCCCTTTTTTGAGCGCCAGCACGTTGCGCCCCACCCGGTTGCGGCTTCGGACCCTCGCGTCGAAGTGGAGGAACTCGACCTCGTAGCCGAGCGAGGAGAGAGAGTCGATGAGGTCGCCGCTTGACTGCCGGGACTCGAGGCTGCCGAAGAGCCGGTCCGGGTTCCGCGTCACGAACGCATGCGCGGCCCCGAGGGCGCGCGCGGCGTCGAACTCGAGCGGCGTCCCGCTTACGCTCATGCCGGGCGCGGGCGTGGAGAGGAGCCACGCGATCAGCGAGGCGGCGACGACGGCGGCAGCCAGGACGATGCGGACGATCTGCTTGTGTCTCGTTTCCATGGGCCTCCTTTTACGGGACAAGCCGGCCCATCTTACCCCAAAGCGGGGCGCGGGGGAGAAACCGATTTGCAGGGCCCTACTCGGCGAGGGCCGAAGCGGCGGTCCCCGTCAGGCGCAGCAGTTCGATCCGGCGCTCGACCAGGGTGTGGTCGGCGTCGACGAGGGCGCGCTCCTTCCCCTGCAGCTCGAACCGGCGGGCGGCCATCTCCTGGTCGCTCACCCGGCCCTCGGCGAAAAGCGCCTCGTCCAGCGCCTGCAGCTCCCTGGCCGTCTCGAGGTCCTGGCGCGCCAGGTCCGCCGCCCCGCGGGCGATTTCGAGCGCGCCGAGCGCGCGTTCGATCTCCACCTTCAGGTCCGACTTCAGCCCCTCCAGCCGGTGGCGTTCCCCCTCCTCCTCGAGCCGGCTCCGGGCGACGCGGGCGGCCGTGCGCGACCCGGTGAACAGCGGGACCTCGATCGACAGCCCCAGGAGGTAGTTGTGCCGCTCGAAGCGCCGGTAGTAATCCTCGTAGTTGTTGGAGCGGCTGAACAGGGCGTATTCGGTGACGAAGTTCATGCGCGGGTGGCGCTCCCCCTTCTCCGCGGCCGTGTGGAATTCCCTGGCCCGGACGGAGGCCTCGGCCTCGAGGATCCCGGGCGAGGAGCGGACCGCCCGCCGATAGATCTCTTCGGCCGGTTCCCCTTCGAGGGGATTTTGGACCAGGGGGTCACGGGTCTCGATGGAGACCGTGTCCGCGGTCCCGGTCAGGGCCCGCAGCTCGGCCTGGAGCACGCGCGCCTCCTCCCGGGCGACCAGCAGGTCCTGCCGCGCCGCGGCGGAGGCGGTGCGGGCGACGGCGGCGTCGACGGGGCGCGCCTTCCCCCCCTCGAGCAGCGATTCGGTGGCCTCCTGCCGCCTGAGCGCTTCCTCCAGGCGGCGCCCGGCCAGCGCCTGGACCCTGCGCGCCTGGTGCAGCCGGCCGTAGCAAAGGGCGGTTCGGGCGGCCACCTCGTTCCGGACGCGCCCGGCGGCGAACTCGCCCGCGCGCTCGGACTCCTTCGACTCCTTGACGAGGTTGGAGTTCTTGGTGCTGAAGAGGGACTGGCTCCCGATGATCTTGAATATGGAGGGGGCACTTCCTTCGATGCTGAGCGGGAAGCCGTTGTTGTAGGCCAGCCCGGTTCCCGCGGTCACCTGCGGCCGGTCGAGCGAGCGGCTCTCGCGCACCGACTCCCCCGCCTGGAGCGCCTGCGTCCGGGCGAGCAGCACCTCCGGGGAGCGCTCCAGGGCCAGGCTGACGGCCTGCTGCAGCGTCAGCGCCCGCGTCCCGGCCGGCGTTTCGGAAGGGTGGGCCCACGGCAGGCACAGGGCAAAAACAACAAGGGTTCCCGACAATCTCTTCATGACTTGACGCCTCGGATGTGTGTTCCGGAAACAGGTCCGCAATCGGGGAAGTCTATTTGATTTCCGCCAGTGCGTCCCTGGCCCTGGAATATTCGGGGTTGAACCGGAGGGCGGTCTCGAACGCCGCGCGCGCCCCGGCGGTCTCACCCCGGGCGAGGAGGCACTGGCCGATCCAGTAGTGCACCTCCTCGTGGGAGGGGTCCCCGTCGTGGAGGGGGCCGGCGGCGAGAGCCGCGAGGCTCCGCTCCGCTTCCTCGAGCTGCACGCCGAGCCTCACCCGCGCCGATGCCACCAGGAGCGCCGAGCTTGTTGATTTCGGATCCAGGCCGAGGGCCTTCAGGCCGGAATCCAGGGCCCCCCTGTAGTCCTTCCGGTCCAGCCGGTACCCGGCCAGGTCCCTGTGGGCGCTGGTATGGTGCGGGTAGTCGACGGTCGCCCGGAGCAGGGAGGTCTCCGCCTTCTCCCAGTCCTTGTTTTTTACGTGAAGGGTCGCCTCGGCGATGAATTTCTTGGCGGGGTCGATTCCGGCGATGGCTTTTGCCTCCGCCTCCGCCTTGTCCTTCCCCCCGCCCACGATTCCCGGGGCCTGGAGGTAATATTCGAGAAGATCGAACCGGACGTCGATGTCTTCGGGCGCAAGGTCCCTGGCGGTTTCGAACTCCCTCACCACCTTCCGGGCCAGCGAGAAGGCGGATGTGAAAAACGCCCGGGAGGCCCGGTCCCCGTAGGCGCGTCCGAGCCAGAGATGGTAGCGCGCGTTGCGCGGCTCGATCTTCACCGCCTCTTCCAGTTCCCGGACCGCCTCCTTCCACTCGCGGAGCCGGGTGTGGGTCCGCGAGAGCCAGAAGCGGATCTCGGCGTTTTTCGGATCGGACCGGGCCAGGTCCCGGAGCAGGGTCGAGGCCTGCCGGTACTCCCCCTTCCCGTAGTGTTCCTTCGCCTTTTCAAATCCTTCGCGTGCGACGGCCACTCCCGGAAGGAGGGCCATCAGCAGCAAAAACATGAGGGGCCTCATCGTCTCCTTCCTCTCCTCCCTTGACTTGATGGATTGCGGGACGGGGGAATTCCGCCCGTGTCCCTGTCATCATACCTATACCCCAATATTTGCGGCCGGTTCAAATATATCTTCCCCCCTCCTCTCACCGGAGGATCCCGGGCGGGAGCGGGCGGAGGAGCGGCGGAATGGCGCTTGTTTCGCGGCGCCGGCCGTCCTATCCTGAAACCCTATGCTCCTGGTGGTCGCTGCACTCGAAGAGGAACTGAAGGCGGGGATGAGGCTCTGCCGCGGGCTGGAGAGCGCGTCGGGCGGTCGACTGCGGCGCGGTACGCGGGACGGGAGGGCGGTGGGCTTCCTGCGGGCGGGCGTGGGGCCGGAAAAGGCGGCCCGGAACCTCGCGGCCGCGCTGGAAAAAGTCCGTCCCGAGCGGATCCTCGTGGTGGGCTACGCCGGGGCGCTCGATCCGGACCTGAAACTGGGGAGCCTGGTGGCCGCGACGCGGGCGATCGAACTCAGCCTCGACGGGGCGGACCCGGACTGGAGCAGGGTCCGGGCCGGGGGGACGTTCGACCTCGCCGACGCCCAGGCGCTCCTCTCCGCGGCCGCCGGAATCGGGGCGACGGCCGGGACGGTCCTCACATCTCCCCACGTTCTGGGGAACCCTGCGCACAAGGAGATCCTGTTCCGGTCGTTTCACGCCTCGATCGTGGACATGGAAACGGCCGCCCTGGCCAGGGTGGCCGCATGCGCCGGTGTGCGCCTGGGCTGCGTCCGGGCGGTCAGCGACGAGGCCCGGGACACGTTTCTGCAACCGTTCGCCTTCGATCCCTCCTCGGGGGTGGGGGACCGGGTGAAAACCCTCCTGCGCACGGGAATGGGCCGCACCTGGCGGCAGTGGAGAGAGCACGCCGCGGTGGCCGGGACGAGCCTTGAGAGGTTTCTGGATCGGTATCTGTAGCCGCTGAGGTCCGGGAAGCAGGGACAGTCTCGGGACTGTCCCCCCGTATTCGATCGCTGCGTCTATTCCATCCCCACCCTGGTCGATTCGATGAAAAACACGTTCCCCATGGCGGGGAATTCCTTCTGCTGGACGGTCCCGGTGACCCGCACCTTGAGCCCCTGGGGGGGTTCCTCGGCGTCTTCCGGGATCGAGGCCCAGACGTAGTTGTTCCCCGACGAAAGCTTGAACATCTTGAACGAGGCCATGGGAGTCCGGGTGTCCGCCATCCCCACCACCACGACCTCCTGTCCGATCCGGTCGGCGATGCTTTCCTGAAGATCCTTGACCGCCACCGTTCCCGAAGGGGTCGAAGAACAGCCCAGCGAAACCAAAATCCACAGGCCGAGAAAAACCGCCGTTGAAAGCTTTTTCATCGCACTGCCTCCTTGCATAGAACCTGATCCGAGAGCACGCTTGTGCGTTGTCGGCCCATCATACACTGATTGCAGAGCTTGGAGCAATCAACTTAACCGCGGCGGCTTTCGGGCGGGCGCTTTCGCTCCTGCGCCCCTGCAACCGGGGGCCGAGGAGTGGTACACTGGGCCGGTCAAAACAAGGGGAGGGCTGTGAAATCATGGCGGATGCGGCAATGCGAGGAGGGCGTTCCCTCAAACCGGTGGCTTTGATCGTCTGTGCGTGCCTTCTGGCCGTTCTCGCCCAGGGCATTTTCCGGGTCGGGGGAACACCCGATGTCCGTATTCAACCGGCGATGAGCGTCATCGGCAAGAGGACGCCCGTGACGGTCGAGATCGCCGAGCCGCGGAGGGGACTGTCGCGGGTCCGGATCGAACTCGTGCAGGGGGAGCATTCCGCGCCGCTGTTCGAAAAAGCCTACACCCCCGCTTCGCAGATTCCGTTCCTGGGATCCGGGACCGTGCGGGATGTGATCGGGGTCGACGCCGGCCGCGAGAGCCTTCCCGCCCTGACCGGGGGGGAAGCGACCATCCGCGTGACGAGCGAGCGGGCCCCGACCTGGCTCCGGCACCCGGATCCCCATGTCGAGGAACTGACCCTGCCGGTCCGCCTGACTCCACCGTCGCTCCAGGTCCGGTCGTCCCAGACCTACGTCCGCCAGGGGGGGTGCGAAGTCGTCGTTTACAGCGTCGGGGAATCGGCCGTGCGTGACGGCGTGCGCGCCGGCTCCTGGTGGTTCCCGGGATTCCCGCTTCCGGGCGGGGGGGCGCACGACCGGTTCGCGCTCTTTGCCGTCCCCTATGACATGGACCGGCCCGAGGTCCGGCTGGTGGCCGAGGACGCCGCGGGGAACGCGGCGGAGGCGGGTTTCATCGACCGTTTCTTCCCGAGGCCGCTGCGGACCGACACCATCCAGGTCTCCGACCCCTTCCTCGACAAGGTGGTGCCGGCGATCGTTTCCCGGACCCCCGAGTTCCGGGAGCGGGGGACCCTGCTCGAGAGCTACCTGGCCATAAACCGCGAGATGCGCGACGCGAACCAGGAGACGATCCTGGCCCTGGCGCGGAAGACCACCCCCGGTTTCCTCTGGCGCGGGGAATTCGTGATGATGCCCAACAGCAAGACGACGGCCTCGTTCGCCCAGCGGAGGTCCTATCTCTACGAGGGGCGGGAGGTGGACGTCCAGACCCACCTGGGTTATGACCTGGCTTCGGTCAGGCGGTCACCGGTTCCCGCGGCCAACTCGGGAGTGGTGCTCTTCGCCGGCTACCTGGGGATTTACGGCAACGCCATCGTCATCGACCACGGGTACGGTCTCCAGAGCATCTACGCGCACCTTTCGTCCATGGATGCCGGGGAGGGGCAGGAGGTGTCGCGGGGAGACGTCATCGGCAGGACGGGGGAAACCGGGCTGGCCGGAGGCGACCATCTCCACTTCAGCGTGCTCCTGCAGGGGCTTCCCGTGGATTCGATCGAATGGTGCGACAGCCACTGGATCGAGAACCGGATCGCGCGCAAGCTGGGCGCCGCCCTCCCCGGCGAACGGTAGGCGCGGCTTTTTCAGGCGCCTGCGGCGACGCTGCTGCACAGCGTCCCGATTCCGGGGATCTCCACCTCCACCCGGTCCCCCGGGTGGAGCGCCCCGGTGCCGCCGGGGGTCCCGGTATAGATGAGGTCTCCCGGCATCAGCGTCAGGTACCGGCTGGCATAGCTCACGATCATCGGCGGGTCGAAGAGGAACTCGCTGAACCGGCCCGACTGCACCACACCGCCGTTGACCCGGGTCTCGATCCCCCCGTTTCTCCAGTCGAAGTTGGCCGCCACGACCGGTCCCGCGGGGGCGAAGGTGTCACACCCCTTGGCGCGCCACCACTGCAGGTCGTTTTTCTGCCAGATCCGGGCGCTGACATCGATGCCGCAGCTGTAGCCCAGGATGTAATTTTCCGCCTCCCCGGGGGAGACCTGCCGGGCCATCCCCCCGATGACTATCACGAGTTCCCCCTCGTAGTGCACGTCGTGGGCGTCGGGGGGGATCCGGATCACCCCGCCGTGGGGGAGGAGGGCCGAAGGGGGTTTGAAAAAGATCTCGGGACTGGCGGGTGCCGAGGTCCCCGGGGCATGGTGGTCGAGGTGGCTGCCGTAATTCAGCCCCACGGCGAGGATCTTGGTCGGTTCGGAGGGGCACAGGATCTCGACCTGGTCCAGGCCGACCGGTGGGTCCGTCTCCACGCATTCGTCGCACGGCCCCATGCGCAGGGCCCGGACCGCGCCGCTCTCCTCGACGCCGGTCATGACTTTTCCCCTGTACCGGTAGCGCAGATAGTTCATGGTTCCGGCTCCGACCGTCCCGGGCCGCCGGCCGCCGGGGGGTCCGCTTCGAACAGCCCGGGGATGGAATCCTCGAGCACTTCCGGTTTCTGCACGAAACAGAAAACCAGGTGGTGCGGGTCCATATCGTAAAACCATCCCGGATGGACCAGGAGGCCCCTTTCGCGAAGGAGCCTTTCCGCGGCCCGTTCCTCGTCCATGTCGCCGATGCCGAGCGCGACGTAAAACCCTCCCCGCGGCCGGACATAGCTGCAGCGGCCGGAACAGGCGGCAAGCAACGCCTCCGTCCGGCGCCAGCAGTCCCGGATGCGCATTCCGAATTCGAATCTCACCGCGTTGCCCAGCTGGAAGATGCCGGGCGCCGCCGCCTGGACGGTTTCGTTGACGGGGAGGAAGGTGTCGGAGATGAGCTCCAGGGAGCGGAGCGCCTGGCGCACCTTCTCCCGGTCCCCCGACAGGGCCATCCACCCGAATTTCATCCCCGGCAGGGCGAACATCTTGGAGAAGCCGTTGAGGGTGATCACCAGCGGCGCACCGCTCGAGGCGGGGCGGGGGAGCGGCGCCGGCGCCAGTGATCGCTTTTCCGGAAGGAGGGCCTCGCTGAACACCTCGTCGCTGATGATGGCCAGGTCGTGCCGGCGGGCGATTTCGGCGAGCCCCGCGATCTCCCCGGCCGATGCCACGTGGCCGGTGGGATTGTGGGGGGAGATCAGCACCACCGCCCGGCTCCTCGTGGAGATGCTGGCTTCCAGGTGCTCCAGGTCGATGCCCCACCCCTCCTCTTCCCGCATGCGATAAGGGACCAGGTTCACGCCGCCCATCAGGGCGATGTAGTCGAAGAGCGGATAGGAGGGGCGGGGACAGAGGATTTCGTCCCCTTCGTCCGCCAGGAGTTTGAAGCAGTACCAGTAGGCGAGGCTGGTCCCGGGGGTGACGAGGATCGAGTCGGGCGGGAGGGCGCAGCCGCTCCTCTGGTAGAACTCCGAGACCGCTTCACGCGCCGCCGCCTGCCCGAAGGAGTCGGGCCGGTAGACGGCGGAGCGGCGTGACGCCTCCACGAGGATCTCCTCCAGCAGGTTCTGGGGGAAGACGTAGCCGCATTCGTTGAGGTTGCCCGACACCAGGTCCACGACGGGCCGGCCCGAGGCCCGTACCTCGTCCCGGACCCTGTAGAGGGCGTTGGATTCCCCGCGGATCCTGCGCGCGATGGTGGAGAACATTTCAGGGATCCAGAAAAGGGATCTTCCCGTTTCCGAGAGACAAGGGAAGACCCCTGACGGCCGGCCGGAGCCCGGGGGCTATTTCTTGAAATGGTCGCGGTTGGCGGCGATGGAGGCCTGAGAAGGCTCCGGGACTTCCTCTTCCGGGAAGATCGCGTTGACCGGGCAGACGGCTTCACAGGCTCCGCAATCGATGCATTCGTCGGGATTGATGTAGAGCTGGGTGCACTCGTCAAACCCCCCCTCGTCCTTGAGGGGATGAATGCAGTCCACCGGACAGACATCCACGCAGGCCAGGTGTTTGTCGCAGATCTCGATGATTACACGACTCATAAATTTTCTCTCCTTGTTGTTTTGCCGCCGGTTGGAACCTCAAGGCCGGGCATGGGGGTCTCGGCCCCGCCCGCGGCCTCCGTTGTCCGCGAAATGATATTACACAATTTTCGCCACCGGTAAATCGTCAATTCTTCTTCGCCTGGTTGGCCACCGCCTCGGCCGCCTTCCTGGCGGCTTCCGGGTCTCCCAGGTAGTAACGGCGGATGGGCGTCATGTCGTCGGTGAACTCGTATACCATCGGGATCCCGGTGGGGATGTTCAGCCCCACGATCTCGGCCTCCGGTATGTCGTCCAGGTATTTGACCAGGGCGCGCAGGCTGTTGCCGTGCGCCGACACCAGCACGCGCCGTCCGGAGCGGACGGCCGGAACGATCGTCTCGTGCCAGAAGGGGAGGACGCGTTCGACCGTGTCCTTGAGGCACTCGGCCATGGGGATTTCCCCCGGGCCCAGCCCGGCGTAGCGCGGGTCGCGCGCCGGGGAGCGCTCGTCCCCCGGATCGAGCGCCGGGGGACGGATGTCGTAGGAGCGACGCCACACGTGGACCTGTTCCGCCCCGAACTTCTCCGCCGTGGCCACCTTGTTGAGCCCCTGCAGGGCGCCGTAGTGCCGCTCGTTCAACCGCCAGCTGTTGAAGACCGGGATCCAGCAGAGGTCCATTTCCTCCAGCGCCAGCCAGAGCGTCCGGATCGCCCGCTTCAGCACGGAGGTGAACGCCTGGTCGAAGACGTAACCTTCGGCACGGAGCAGGCGGCCTGCTTCGACGGCCTCCCGGGTCCCCTGCTGGCTCAGGTCCACGTCCGTCCAGCCGGTGAAAAGGTTCTCGCGGTTCCAGACGCTCTCTCCATGCCTCAGCAGTACGATTTTTTTCACGGGCATCCTCCTTGTACAGGGACAGATTAATCGATCCCTCCCCTTTTGTCACCCGCCGCCGGGCATATGTGGTATTTTCGATGGAAACGGGGCGATAAAAAAAGGGGGGAGGCGATGTCGGAACTTCTGGACCGCGGGCGCAGCGTACTGGTGGTCATCGATGTTCAGGAAAAGCTCTTTCCCGCCGTCTTCGACCACGAGCGGGTGCTGCGGAAGATCTATCTGCTGATCGCGGCGGCGAACACGTTCGAAATCCCGGTCGTTCTCACCGAGCAGTACCCCGCGGGGCTCGGTCCCACCATCGGGGAGATCCGGGACCTGCTCCCCGGGACGCGGGCGCTGGAAAAGACTCATTTCAGCTGCGTCTCCAGCCCGGGGTTCAGCGAGCATATCTACGGGCTCGGGCGCAACCAGATCGTGCTGGCGGGGATCGAAACCCACGTGTGCGTGGCCCAGACGGCGCTGGAGCTCGATTTCCAGGGGGAGAGCGTTTTTCTCGCGGCCGACGCCACCTCCTCCCGGAGGCCGATGGACTTCGAAATCGGCCTGCGGAGGCTGGGCCGTTCCGGCATCGCCGTGACGACGGCCGAGTCGGTGGTGTACGAGTGGCTGCGCCGCGCCGGTACCGAGGAGTTCCGGCGGCTGCGGAGCAGGCTCAAGGAGGGTTAGCCGGCCCGGAACGGCATCCTCTTTCGCACCGCCCGGACGATCCGGACCGCGTCCGGCGTGCCCAGCGCGGCCGCCGCGGCCAGGTAGAGGGACCCGAAAACGGCCAGGACCAGGGAGCCCGAAATATAGGGCGGCAGCTCCCGGAGCCACAATTTGAGGGCGTACGCCGCGGCGGCGGCGGCCAGCGCGGCCCCCGACAGCCGGGCGGCATGGGGGAGAGCCAGGCTGGCCCGGCCGATACGCCGGATGAGGGCCCGGCGCAGCAGCGAGAATTCCACCCAGGCCGCGAGCCCCGCCGCCGCCGTCAGCCCCACGAGCCCCACCCGGGCGGGGAGGCCGAGCCATGCGGGGACCGGGAAGGCCAGAAGCCATCCCACCCCCGCCGCCGTCGAGATCCGGATCGCGGCGTAGCGAAACGGCGTCCGGGTGTCCCCCAGCGCCCAGAAGGCCGAGGTGTACAGGCGCCCCAGGGTCGCCGCCAGCAGCCCCGTGGTGTACCCGGCCAGCACGGCCCAGACGAAGCGCGTGTCCTCGAGGGTGAATTCCCCGGTCTGGTAGAGGAGCCCGATCACGCTGTCGCCGAGCGCCAGGAAGGCCGCGGCCGAGGGGACCACGAAAAAGGCTACGCGCTGGAGCGCCCGGTCCAGGCGGAGGCGCAAACCCTCCGCGACGGTATCCCGGGCGCCCAGCTGGCTGGACATTTCGGGCAGTTCGGCGCTCGAAATGGACATGCCGAACAGGCTGACCGGGATGAGGTAGAGGGTCTGGGTGTAGGCCAGCGCGGCCACGGCCCCCGTCGGCAGGAAGCTGGCCAGGACGGTGTCTATGGCGCCGCTCACCTGGTTGACCCCCCGCGTGGCCATGCCGGGGATGAAGTTGCGGATGACGGTGCGCACCTGGGCCGATGCGACGTCCCACTGGAAATGGATTTCCCCGGCGAGGCGCAAAACCGCCGGAAGCTGCACGCCGAACTGCAGGAGGCTTCCGGCGACCGAACCCCAGGCCAGGTATTCCGCCAGGCGGTAGGGGGCCTCCCGCCCGCCGAATCCGACCAGGGTCCCGATCATCGCCAGGTTCCAGAGCACCGGCGCCGCGTAGGGGAGGAAGAAGCGGCGGTGGCTGTTGAGGATTCCCAGGCACCAGGCCGAGAGCACGAGCAGGCCGATTCCCGGGAAAACGATGCGCACCATGCGGATCGTGGCCTCCCGCTTTTCACCCGAGAACCCCGGGGCGATGAGGTCGATCAGCAGCGGGGTCGCCAGCATCCCTGCCAGCACCAGCAGCGACATGGCGAGCGCGAGGAGCGACCCGACGACGCGCGCTACGCGGGCGGCCTCGCGGCGGTCCCCGGAGGCCAGCAGGCGGGCGTAGACCGGGATGAAGGAGGAGGAGAGCGCCCCTTCCCCGAAAAGGTTCTGCAGGATGTTGGGGATCTTGAGCGCGGCCTTGAACGCGTCGGCGGCGGCCGAGTTGCCGAAGTAGTGGGCGAAGATGCGCTCCCGCACCAGGCCGACGACGCGGCTCGACAGGATCCCGGACCCCACCAGGAGGGCGTTTCGGCCCGAACCCGCCTGTCCCGGGGGGGGGAGGTCCGGCGGGGAAGGGGGCTGCGAGGGGGATCTGTCGGTCGGCATGGGTCAGCGCAGTTTCAGGGTGGCAAGGGCGGCCAGGGCCAGGATCCCCGATACGATCCAGAGCCGGATCACCACCTTGGTTTCGGCCAGCCCGTTGTGCTGCATGGCGTGGTGCAGCGGCGCCCGCATGAATATCCGGCGGCCGAGCCACCGGATCCCGATCTTGTCCTGGATCTGCGAGGTGGCGGCCTCGGCCACGAAGAGGCCGCCGAGGATCAGGAAAAGGGCCTCCTGCTTGAGCATCACCGAAAGCACCGCGATCGAGCCGCCGATGGCCATCGACCCGGTGTCCCCCATGAAGATCTGGGCCGGGTAGGCGTTAAACCAGAGAAAGCCTATCCCCGCCCCGGCGAAGGCGGAAGCGAAGACCGCGAGTTCCCCCGTCCCCGGGTAAAAGGGGTAGTTGAGGTACCGGGCCCAGATGGCGTTGCCGAGGAGGTAGCCGAAAAAGCCCAGCACCCCGATGGCGAAGACCGAGGGGACGATGGCCAGGCCGTCCATCCCGTCGGCGATGTTCACGGCGTTCCCCACCACGACCACGAAAAAGAAGACGATGGGGAGGTACAGCCAGAGGGAAGCGAACAAGGGGGCCTTGAGGAACGGGACGTAAAAGGCGCCCGCCTGGCCGGCCGGCAGCGGTGACCACGGGCTGGCGAGAAAGAGGGCCAGCCCCGCGGCGAACCCCGCCTGCAACAGCAGTTTCCTGGTTTCGCTCATCCCCCCGTCGCCCGAGCGCGCCCTCGTTTTGGCGATGTCGTCCGCCAGCCCGATCCCGCCGAACCAGACCATTCCCGCAAGCACCGCCAGGAGATACAGGTTGGACATGTTGCACCAGAGGAGGCAGGAGACCAGGACGCACCCGGCGACGATGGCCCCCCCCATCGCCGGGGTCCCCGTCTTGTCGAAAGCGGAGGAGACCCCCGTGTTCCGCCACTGGTCCACCATGCCCCTGCGGTGCAGGTACCGGATCACGAGCGGCGTCAGCGCGAGCGTCAGGATGATGGCCGTCAGGGCGGCGCCGATGGCCCTGGCCGAGATGTATTCCACCAGGCGCAGGAAGGAGAACGGTTCGAAGTTGGGGTGGAGGTATTTTCCGAGAAGATAGATCATGGCCTGAGCCCCTTCTCTCTTGCCCTGGAAAGGGATTCCATGAGGCGGCGGTAGGTCGATTTTATCTCAAAATGGGGCCGGAAGTCGGTGGAGGTCAGGATGAACCTGGGGATCTCCGTTTCAAGCGCCTCGGGGTCGGATACCTCCCCCCGCTCGACCAGGAGATAGAGGCCGCGGAGCGCCGCCGCCCGCATCTTCCAGAACCGGGTGTCCCACAGCCTGAGGAGCTCGGGGAGGGCGTCCCTCTCGCCGCCGATGACGCCGAGGGCTTCCGCGGCGGCCGTGCAGACGTCCAGGTTCCGGTTCCTGAGATTTCCCAGCAGCGCGCGCACGAAGCGCTCGCGGCTCGAGAGGCGGCCCGCGAAGTGGGCGGCGGCACGGGCGGCTTCGGCCTGGACCTCGAAGTAGGGGTCTCCCAGGGCCTCGAGCAGGGCCGCCTCGATTTCGGAGTCGAGCGCGTCCATGCGGATCAGGGCGGTGACGATGTTGCGCCGGATGAAGCCCACCTGTTCGAAATCCCCCCCGAAGCAGCGCTTCAGGAAAGAGACCGGCTTCCTTTCCCTGAGCAGGGTCACGAGCGCCGGCGCTTTTTCCCGCGCGTGCAGCAGTCCCAGGAGTTTGACCCCCAGGTTGCGTTCGGGCCAGGAGGGGTGGATCAGCAGCGCGCTGGCCCGGTTCCCGTAAAATTCCAGGTCCTGCGGGCGCCCGACGACGGTTTCCGGGTTGTAGAGATGGGGGCGGGAGCGCTCCGCCTTTTCCAGCATCAGCAGCAGCGCGCGATTGCCGGGAAGGTGCTCCTCCGCTGGCCCGATTCCGGGAAGGGGGGCGCCGGACGCGGCTTCGGCCGCCCCGCCGTCTTCGGCGCGGATCATCCGGGCGATCCTGGCGAGCGCATCCCGGTTGAGGAACTCCCGGCTCCGGTGCCGCAGCCGTTCCAGCCTCTCGTCGTCCAGCGCAAGCGAGGAGATCGCCTGCGCCAGGGCCCTGCCGTCGAGCCATTCATCGAGCCTGCCGTCGACCGGAGCGATCTGTTCGTAGAGGATTTCGGCCCCCCCCGCCCTCTCCATGCTGCGCGCGTTCATCACCTGGTGGTTCCCGGGGAGATTGGACTTGGGGATGATGAGGGCCGGGAGCCCCATGGCCGAGATCTCGTTGAGGCTTCCGGCGCCGGCGCGGGCGATCACGAGATCGCTCGCCGCGTACAGGTTTTCGATATTGTAAAAATAGGGGCGATGAAGGTAGAAGGACTCGATCTGCCCGAGTTCCTCGCCGTCGTACAGGCGGCGCAGCCTCGCTTCGGTGTCCGCGGCGGCGTCGTATTGACGGCTCTTCATCAACCCGGTGCCGTGGATGATGAAGAGGCGGTCCCTGTAGGGGAGGAGGTGACGGAGCGCGTCGACGAGGGCCCGGTTGATGGTCCGCGACCCCTGGCTCCCCCCGAAGACCAGGACCACCTTGCGGTTTTCGGGAATGGCGAAATCGATCTTCTGCAGCGCCTCCTCCCGGCCGACCGCGGTGATGCGCCTCCGCAGCGGGTAGCCCGCCAGCGCCGCCTTGGCGGGAAAGAAGGAGAGGGTCTCGGGGAAGGTGACCAGGATGCGGTCGGCGAAGCGTCCCATCAGCTGGTTCAGTTTGCCCGGGACAGCGTTCTGCTCGTGGATGAAGACGCGGGAGCGGCCGAGGCGCAGTTTTCGGAGCACCGCGGCGGCCATGACGATGGGGGCGGAGACGTAGCCCCCGGTCCCCACGATGACGTCGGGGCGGAACCGGCAGAGGATCCAGAGGGACTGCAGGACGCCGATCGACAGGTTGGCCAGAAAGGGGAGGAGGGAGGGGGAGAGCGTGCCGGGGAAACCGGATGCCCGGACGTACTTTATCGGCATCCCCTCGCGCGGGACGACCTGCTCCTCGACCCTTCCCCTGACCCCGACAAAAAGGAAACGGGTGTTCCCGGAATCGAGGGCCGATCCGATGGCCAGCGCCGGATTGACATGACCCGCGGTCCCGCCGCCGGTCAGAAGAATGCGTCTGATTTCCTGCATTCCGTCCATGCCTGATGATTGGAAAAGGGTCCCCCGCCCGCGTCCCGCACGCCGACTTGTGATGGAACCCCAGTAATCTACCAAAAACGGCGGGTCAAATCACCGTGCAACCTTAAAAAACTAAGGGAATTATGCATAATAGGGTGTGGCCGGCGTCACACCGTTCCGAATATCGTTTTCGGGGTGGTCCCGGACCTTCGGCCGGCCGGGAGGCATCCATGAACCAGAGGGTTCGTTCGCTGACCGACATCGACGGCCTCAGGGTGGGGCACCACACCTGCGCCGGCCGTCCCACGGGCTGCACCGTCATCCTGTCGGACCGGCCGTTTACGGCCGGGGTCGATGTCAGGGGGGGCGCCCCCGGCAGCCGTGAGTTGGAGCTGCTGCGCCCCGAAAACAGCGTCGGGCAAATCGACGCGATCTTCCTGGCGGGGGGGAGCGCGTTCGGGCTCGAGGCGGCGGCCGGAATCATGCGCGGGCTCGAGGAACGGGGGCGCGGTTTCGCCGCCGGAGAGATCCGGGTCCCCATCGTCTGCGGCGCCATTCTCTTCGATCTCCAGCTGGGGGACGGCGGGATCCGCCCGGACGCCGCGGCGGGATACGCCGCCATGCAGTCAGCCGATACTGATCCGGTCGGGGAGGGGAATGTGGGCGCGGGCGCCGGCGCCACGGTGGGGAAGATGTTCGGCCCCGGCCGGGCCATGCGCGGGGGGCTCGGGTCGTGGTCGATCGAGCGCCCGGACGGGCTGAAGGCGGGCGCCCTGGCGGCCGTCAATTCCTTCGGGGATGTCGTCGACCCCGGCTCGGGCCGGATCCTCGCCGGGGCCCGGACGCCCGACGGCAGGGGACTGGCCGACAGCATGGAGGCGCTGCGCCGGGGGGAGGAGCCGCCTCCCCCCTTTGCCGGGAACACGCTGCTGGCGGTCGTCGCCACCAACGCGGACCTGTCCAAATCGGGCTGCACCCGCGTCGCCCGGATGGCCCAGGACGCCCTGGCGCGCTGCATCCGCCCCGCGCACATGCCCTGGGACGGGGACACCGTCTTCGCCCTCGCTACCGGGACCCTGGGGCGCACCGCCGATGCCGGCACTGTCGGAGCGCTGGCCGCCGACGCCCTGGCCACCGCGATCCTCCGCGGCGTGCGCGCCGCGAGCTCATGGGGCGGCTGTCCCAGCGCGAGCGATTTTGGGGACAGTGGTGACTGTCCCCTTCAATACCGGTAGATGGCGGCCGCGCCGGTCCTGGTGGGCATCTCCTCCCCGGGGATGACGACCACCTCTCCCTTCGTCCGGAGAACGTGTTCGGCCAGGTCGTCCAGGACGTCGTCGGTATCCGGGTCGGACATCGCGCTCGCCCTGATTTCGCCGGTGCCGGAGAGGATCCGGCCCGGCACCTGGAGGTGCGCCTCGACCAGCAGCGTGGCGATGCGCCCCTCGGCGGCCGCCGCTGCCAGCGCCGGCAGGTCGTCCGATCCCTGCCTGCGGGACTTCGCCTCCTGGTAATCGCGGATCAGGGCATCGATCCGCTTCTGGTAGAGTGGCTCCATCCTGCGCAACGATTCGGTCCGCAGCTGTTCCGGGGTCAGGGCGTCCGGGTTGGTCGTGATTCCCGCCTGCAGGAGCTGGGGGTTGCGGCTGACCGACCGGAACAGCGTGTGATACTCGGGGAGCGCGGCCAGCATCAGCGGCAGGCCGGAAGGCTGCGAGTAATGCTCCAGGATGCCCCTGTCGATGACGCGGAAGAACCGCTCCGTGTCGGTGTCGACCTCGTCCTTCCTCGAGCCATGCCCGTGGCGCATGGGCGTGCCGCCGCTTCCCTGTCCGTAGGAGGCGACCGTCTGGTGCGGTTCGGTCAACTCCTCCCCCAGCGCCTCGGTAAGGGTCGAGGGCACGTTTTTCAGTTCCACCGCATCCAGCGCGTCCCGGTTTCCCTCGTAGAGGCTGGCCTCCCGCCGCGTCAGGCACAGGACCTGGTAGCGGTCGGCCGACTGCGCGATCCGCAGCAGCGGCTTGATGTGAAAGCTGTCGGCCACGATGAGAAGATCGGGGACCGGCTGCTGCAGGTCCAGCGCCTGGAACATTCCGGGCGCGGCGAAGAGCGCTATTCCCTCGGTCCTTCCGCTCCAGAAATCATCGTCACGGGAGAGTTTCTCGAACGGCTCCATGATCGGTTTCACGTCCCTGGCGGGGTACAGCCGGCACAGCGAGGCGTCCATCTCCCGGAGCAGGTTCCGGTACCGGACCGGGTCCTGCTGGTTCAGGGGCCGATGCCGGTGAGTGGACTGATAGAGGGAGACGCAGGGGGATTCGTGCCGCGCCGTCAGAAGGTTCAGGTGCTGCGGGGTGAAACGATGCATGATGCCTCCTTTGTGTGGACCGCACGCTTCGGGCGAAGCCGGGGGCGACATTGCCGTTGACTGTATTCTACCAAAGATGGCGCTGCGTACCCCGTGCAAAAGGAGGGGGCGCACGGGCGCGGATTCGGGCATAATAGCCGTCCAGACCCGGGCCGGGGCGCCGGCCGCACCGGGTGTGCAATGGAGGTGGCCATCGATGGAATTCGAGGTTCGCAGGGCCGGGCCCGGTGACGCCGGGACCCTGGCGGCGTTTCAGGCCGCCATGGCGCTCGAGACCGAAAGGAAGGTTCTGGACCCGGAGCGGGTGGAAAAGGGGGTCGGGCATATCCTCGATCACCCCGAACGGGGGTATTACCTGGTGGCGGAAGCGGGCGGGCGTCCCGTCGGCTGCCTGATGGTGCTCTACGAATGGAGCGACTGGCGCGACGGCGAGGTGCTCTGGGTCCACTCGGTGTACGTGGTCCCCGGTTTCCGGGGCGCGGGCGCATTCAGGGAGATGTTCGGCCGGGTGAAGCGGGAGGCCGGGCGGCGGGCGGACGTCCACGGGATCCGGCTCTACGTGGAGCGCGACAACCGCACTGCCGCCGCCGTTTACCGGCACTGCGGCATGGACGACGGGCACTACCGGCTGTTCGAATGGATGAAGGAATAGCTACGGCAGAAAACGTTCCGGGTGGCTGAGCTTCTGGGGCAGGTACTCGTCGATGACGTAGTTGAGCCCGTGCTTGGCCAGCGCCTGCTGTTCGGCGCGCACCCCCATCTTGAGCATCTGCTCCATCGCCTTGATCCAGGGCCGGTAGTGTTTGATGAAGGGGTCGTTCTTGATGGCGTCCCGGGCGCGCTTGATATCCACGTCCTTCAGCGGGTGCGTGGGGAGCTTGTAGTCGAGGACGTCCTGCGGCGTGATCCCCAGGAAAGTGGCCTGGGGAACGCAGAAGAACTCGTTGAGGTGCGCGGCGTTGCCGCTCCCCACCTTGAGGGTGCGGTAGATATTGGTGATCCCGTAGGGGTCGCCGTCGACGAAGACGTAGACCGGGATCCGCTTGAAGTCGGCCAGGCGGCGGATGAAGCGGCGGCAGGCGCGCGTGGGCACCCCCCCCATGCTCACCAGGACGCAGTTGGCCTGCTTCCAGTAGTTGTGCTTCACCAGGCGCTGGAACATCCCCGCGGTCTCGATGGCGAGGATGAAATCGGCCTGGGTCTCGAACTCGAGGTCCTCCACGGAAATGGGGATGCTGTAGGCGCCCGACCCGAACCGGGTGCAGTCGATCCGCAGCGTCTGCCCCGTGTCGCGGTCGCGGTCGATCACGACCAGGCGGCCGGCGACGTCCCCCCCCTTCTCCTCGGGGATGAAGCCGAGCTGCTCGCGGTTGACGCCGAAAAAGGCTTCGACGTCGTCCATGACGGTGTCCGATTCCGGCTGCTCGGTAAAACGCGCCTCCTCCCAGTTCTTGGAGACGTAATAGGCCTCCCGCTTGGTCGCGATGTCGTCGTTTTCCACCAGCTCCTTCGAGAGCGCCACCATGCGCAGGGTCTGGGCGAAGGTCTTGACGGTGTTCACCGTGAGCGTCCGTTCCTTCTTCTGCCCCTTCATTTCGAAGAATCCGCGTTCGGGCTGGTAGCGGACGTTCGAAAGGGAGCGGACCGGGAGCTTCATGGTCGGTTTTTTGCGCGCCAGGACCTTGCGGCGGATATCCTCCGCGGAGGTTACGATCGCCTTGAGGACCTGCCTGCCCGACGCCGATGCCGGTTTCTTCCCGGTTTCGGATTTCTTCGCCATGATGTGGACTCCAGACAACGTTCGTGTTTTCGGCTTCCGGTTGCGGAAAGGCCCGGCCTTCACCGTTCCTTGGAACGGCTCCGCTCGAGGACGTCGACCAGGGTGGTGACGACCTCCCGCTCTTCGTTCTCCGAGAGCGCCAGGATTTCCCGCAGGGCGATGCCGATATGCGGGATGTATTTTTCGATGTACGACTTCTTCTTTTCCTCTTCGGCCGCCCGCCGGTGGGCGCGGATGTGGGTGGCGAGCTTCCGCCCGCATTCCTGCAGCGCCAGGCGCAGCTCGCGCAGGATTTCGGGATAGGGGGCCACCGATTCCTTGCTCTCCGAAGTGAAAGGGACCCAGACGGAAGCCATGTGCACGAACAGCGCCACGGGCCCCGTCGGGAGCGCCCCCTTGGACTGCGGCAGGCCGTAGCTGCGCCAGTCGATGCCGAGGACGGCCTTGGTGATGGCGCAGGCCGACTGCTGGTATTGCAGGGGGACGCGGTTGGCGAAGCGAAGCAGGTCCACCAGCTCGTCCCCCGGGAGGCGCCCGCCGTAGGCGAGCCCGACCTCGATCTGGAAGGGGTTGCCCCGGTAGACCGCCGGCGCGCGCGTGATGGCGGTGAAGAAGTCGGCGTCGATCTCCTTCCGGAGGCCCGCCAGGATCTGCTCCTCCCCGATGGGGGAGAGGCAGTTGGTCGCCGGGCTCATGATCTTCACCCCGTTGATCGCCTTGTAGAGCCGCTCGGTCTCCTGCCCCTGGAGGGTGTGGGGGTTGGCGCTGGGCCGCAGCCCGGCCGCCTTGCAGATCTCCGCCGCGATTTTGGCGCTCACGCGCGAAAAATCCTTCTGCAGGGCGGCGCCCAGCTGGCGGGCGGAGGTTTCCTTCATCATCCGGATGAGCACGCCGAGTTCCACCCCGTAGGGGTGGGGCCTGATTTCGCGCGGCTCCGGCGGCAGCAGGTCCGAGCCCCGGACCAGGTGCATCGGTTCGTCCGCGTCGGGGGGGGTGTAGAAGATTTCGCAGTGGGGGTTGGCGATGGCCGTCTGGCGCACGTAGTCCTCGACCGAGTGCCGCCCTTTCTTGTAGGTCCCGATCAGCTCGATTTCCACCCGGGTCCCGTGCGGGGGCTCCCAGTCGATGATCCGGTCGGTGATGATCTGGGGCGTGTTCTTCCGGGTGTCGATCTGGATCTCGTAGTAGTGGGCGGGCTTGCCCGCGCCGGTGCGGGAGGTGATGACGATCGATTTCCCGGTGGTGAGCAGCCCGTACATTCCGGCCGCCGAAATGCCGATCCCCTGCTGCCCCCGCGCCTGCTTGAGAGTGTGAAACTTCGATCCGTACAGGAGCTTGCCGAAGATCTTCGGGATCTGCGCCTTGACGATCCCGGGCCCGTTGTCCTCCACCGACACGCGGAAGCGGTCCTCTCCGACCTGCCGGATGGCGATGCGGATCGAGGGGAGGAAGCCCGCTTCCTCGCAGGCGTCGAGCGAGTTGTCCACGGCCTCCTTGACGGCGGTCAGCAGCGCCTTCTGCGGGTTGTCGAATCCCAGCAGGTGCCGGTTCTTGCTGAAAAATTCCGATATCGAAATTTCACGCTGGCGCTCGGCCATGCTTTCCGCGGTCTGGCGCTTGCGGGTCCCCGCGGCGGCGGCTTGAGTCTCGGTCACGGCAACTCCCCGGTTTGGAAAGGCACATCATAGAGAATCCGATCCTTCATTGCAACCTCGCCCGGGGCGATCCCCGCTCCCGGACGCGGCCCGATTTTGCCCTGCCCGGGAAGTCGGGATGAGGTATGCTGGAGGCATGAACAAGTCGACTCTTGCGCTGGCGGCCGCCGGCGTTTTCGTGACTTTCCTGGAGGGGTCCATGCCCGATCTCGAAAAATTCCAGGCCATGACCGACCGATTCGCCCCGGTGGAGATTTCGGCCGACCTGTCCCCCCTGCCCGAGGGGGAACGCCGGGCCCTCGGCCGGCTGGTGGAGGCCGCCAGGGTCATGGACTCCCTTTTCCTGCGCCAGGTCTGGGCCGGGAACGAAACCCTGCTGCTCGACCTGCTCCGCGACCCGACCCCGCTCGGGAAGGCCCGGCTGGACCATTTTCTGCTCAACAAGGGGCCCTGGTCCCGCCTGGACCACAATGCGGGCTTCATCGCGGGGGTCCCCCCGAAGCCCGCCGGGGGCGGCTTCTATCCCGTGGGCTCGACCAGGGAGGAGGTGGAGGCGTGGCTCCGGTCGCTGCCGCCGGGGGAGGAGTCGGAGGCCAGGGGCTTCTTCACCGTGATCCGGCGTGCGCCGGGCGGGGGACCTTTTACGGCCGTTCCCTACAGCCTGGAGTACCAGGGGGAACTGGCGCTCTGCGCCGGGCTGCTCCGGGAGGCCGCGGCGCTTACGGCCGAGCCCACCCTCAGGGCATTCCTGGAAAAGCGCGCGCAGGCTTTTCTGGACAACGATTACTACGCGAGCGACCTCGCCTGGATGGAAATCGAGGGGGCGATCGAACCGACCATCGGACCCTACGAGGTCTACGAAGACGAGTGGTTCAACGCCAAGGCCGCCTTCGAGGCCTTCATCGCCGTGCGCGACGAGGAGGAGACGCGGAAGCTGGGGCGCCTCGGGGCCGAACTGCAGGGGATCGAGGACCACCTCCCCGTCGATCCCCGCTACCGGAACCCGAAGCTCGGGGCGATGGCCCCCATCAGGGTGGTGAACCTGGTCTTCGCCTCCGGGGACGGCAACCGCGGGGTGCAGACGGCGGCCTTCAACCTTCCCAACGACGAGCGCGTCATCCGGGAAAAAGGGGCCAAGCGCGTCATGCTCCGGAACGTGCAGCGGGCGAAATTCGACAAGGTGCTGGCCCCCATCGCCGCCGTCGTGCTTGCTCCCGAGGACGCCAAAAGGGTCCGTTTCGAGGCCTTTTTCACCCACACCGTCCTGCACGAGCTGATGCACGGCCTCGGCCCGCACCGGGCGGTGGTGGACGGCGAGGAGATCAGCGTGCGCCAGGCCCTGTCGGACGCCTACAGCGCGATCGAGGAGGCCAAGGCCGACGTCTCCGGCCTGTTCGCCCTCGGGCATCTCGCCGACAAGGGGGTGCTCGGCCGGGGGCTCGAGGAGAGCGTTTACGACACCTTCCTCGCTTCCGCCTTCCGCTCGATCCGCTTCGGGATCAACGAGGCGCACGGGCGGGGGATCGCCGTCCAGCTCAACTTCCTCCTCGATTACGGCGCGTTCGAGACCGCGGGGGACGGCACCTTCCGGGTGAACCGCGAAAAGATCCGGGATGGGGTGCGGGCGCTCACGCGCGAGATCCTCACGATCGAAGCGGAAGGGGACGCCGCCCGGGCGCGCGACCTGCTCGGGCGGCTGGGGGTCCTCCGGCCCGAAGTCGGGAGGATGCTGGATCGGCTGAAATCGATCCCGGTGGACGTCGCGCCGGAATTCGTTACGGCCCGGCGGCTCGAGGAGGAGTACGGGCGGGAGGGGAGGAAGGAATGAGACGGCCTGTGGAAGAGTACACTATGCGCCCGATCGGGCATATCCGGAGCGCTTACACCGAAACGAGCCAGGTGCCGAAGGGGCTGGGGGCCGAGCACACCATGGAGGGGGTCCTCGAGCTCCTGCCCGAATTCGCCGCGGGCCTCGAGGATATCGAGGGTTTCTCCCACCTCTGGATCCTCTGGGTCTTCCACCGGGCGGACGGGTACTCGCTCGTGGGGGGGACGCCCACCGACGGGAGGGAGCACGGGGTGTTCGCCACGCGTTCCCCCCACCGGCCGAACGCGATCGGGCTTACGGCGGTGCAGCTGATCCGGCGCGAAGGGGCGCGTCTCGTGCTGGGGGGGGTCGACATGCTCGACGGCACGCCGGTGCTCGACATCAAGCCCTACACCTCCAGCATCCCCATGGAGCGGCTGCGCCGCGGGTGGCTGGAGGAGGCGGAGAAGGCACGCGAGGCGGAGAAGGCGCGCGAGGCGGAGAAGGCGCGCGAGGCGGAGAAGGCGCGCGAGGCGGAGAAGGCGCGGGAAGAGGAGCGGGCCGGGGCCGGGTCGGCGCCATAGGAGCGCGCCGGCGGCTGTGATACATTCTTCCGGATGAAAAAGGCAAGGGCGAGGACGTATACGATCTGGTGCTGGACCGGCTGCGGGCTCAGCACCGCCTTCTGGGCGACGGTGTCGCTTCTGGGGAGCCTCCTGTCCCGGGGCGGCCGCATCCAGCACTTCTGCATGCGGCGCTGGTCCCGCGACAACCTCTGGCTCAGCCGCGCCCGCGTGGAGATCGAGGGGCTGGAACACGTCGATCGCCGCCGGCCGCAGATCTTCGTGGCCAACCACAGCGGGCTGCACGACATCCTGTCGCTCGCGGCGCATCTGCCGATCCAGTTCCGCTGGATCGCCAAAAAGCAGCTTTTCAGCGTCCCGTTCATGGGATGGCACATGCGGCGTTCGGGCTACATCCCCATCGACCGGGAAAATCCCCGCGAGGCGGCCAGGAGCATCGTGGCCGCGGCCGGGACGATCGCCGGGGGGGTCAGCGCCATCGCCTTCCCGGAAGGGACGCGGAGCCGGACGGGGGAACTGGGCCCCTTCCACGGCGGGGCCTTCGCCCTGGCCCTGCGCGCGGGCGTCCCTCTGGTCCCGGTGACGCTCGACGGCAGCAGCCGCGTGATCGTGCCCGGGACCCTCGAGGTGAACCCCGGCACCGTCATCCGTATCCGGATCGACCGCCCGATCGACCTGGCATCCTACTCGAGGGGGGGAAAGCGCCGTCTCATGGAGGACGTCCACTCGATCATGGGGCGCAACCTCGCGGACCTCAGGCGCCGGCGCGCTCCCGGGGAGGAGGGGCACGACCCCGTCTTCCGCTGGGTCCACCGCGGCCGGGGAAAGGATGCCGGCTAGAACGCCTGCCCGATGCTGAAGAAGAATTCGCCCCCGCTCTCGCCCGTTTTCCGGTCGAGCTTGAACCCGTAGTCGAACCTCAGGGGGATCGACCGGATCTTCAGCCGGAGCCCCGCCCCGGCCGTCTTGCGCAGGGTGAAATCGAAGTCGGTCAGTTTCCTGTAGACGTTGCCGATGTCGAGGAACGCCACCCCCTGGAGGATGCCCACGATCGGGAAGCGGAGTTCGTTGTTGAGCAGGAACATGGCTTCCCCCCCGCTCGGCCGCAGGCTGCCGTCCGGCTGCTCCTCCACCGGCCCCATCAGGTCCTGCTCGAACCCCCTCATGGTGGTGCCGCCCCCGGCGAAGAAGCGCTCGGGCGCGATCAGCGATTTTTTCCCGAAGGGGGACGTCAGCCCCAGGCGCAGCGCCGCGGCGTAGACGAAGTTCGTCGGCAGCGGTTCCCCCTTTCGGTCCACGATCGGTTTCCCCAGGTACTTGTCCAGGGGGAAGTAGCGGAAATACTGCCCCGAGTAACGGGCGAAACCGACCTCGGACCCGAGCCAGCGGGGGCCGAATTCGAACGTCTGGGAGGTGAACTCGCCGCGCGTGGGGTCGAGCACGCTGTCGCGCGTGTCGCGGGTCAGGGTCCCGGTCAGCCGGGCGACGGGGTCGCTGGCCTGGAAGAGGATCGGGTCGGGCGGCAGTCCGTTCCAGCGGACATGGTCGTAGCGGTAGCCGTAATCGAGGCGGAACTCCCGAGGAAGCTCCCGCTCCTGCATCAGGGAGAACCCGATCCGCTTCGCCGAGAAGAAGGAGCGGGTCTCCTGCTGCCAGAACGCGCTGGCGTCCATCTTGAGGTGGAGCCGGGTCACGAAGGGCTGGTGATAGTACAGCCGCCCCTCCTTGAGGTCGGAGTCGTAGCGGAGGCGGAGGCCGAGGTTGGTCGCCCGCCCCAGGAGGTTCAGGTGCTGCGCCTCCACCAGGCCGCCGACGCCGCGGTCGGTATCGTAGAAGAGCCCGTACTGCAGGCGGTAGGGTTGGGTCTCGCGCAGCCGGACCCGCACCCGCATCTCCTTTCGCTCCGGGGCCGGCGCCTCGGAGGGGAGTTCCTCCATCTGGAAATCGACGGTCGTGTACACCCCCGTGGAGTACAGCCGCCTCCGGGCTTCGTTGATCTTTTCGTAATCCAGGGGGTCGCCGACCCGGAAGTCGATCTGCCGGGTGACGAATCCCGGCCGGGTGTCCCGGTTCCCCTCGATCACGATATCGCGGATGACCGACTGCCGCCGTTCGGTGATCTGGAAGTTCACGTCGGCCCGGGTCCTGGAGGTGTCCTGGACTACCCGGAAGGTGATGGTGACGTCGTTGTACCCCCGGCCGTGGTAGAGGTTCTCCATCTCCCGGACCGATTCCCTCAGCGAGTCCGGGTTGTAGACGCTGCCGCTCGAGGTGGGGATGACCATCCAGAGTTCGTCGTAGCTGAAGACCTTGTTGCCGGAGAACTCGAGCTCGCCGATCACGAACAGCGGCCCCTCGGTAACCGCGATCACCGTTTCCCGTGCGGCCGGCCGGAACTGCGGCGGGGAGACCTCCGCCTGGAGGTACCCGCGGTTGCGGTAGTAGCGCCGGAGAAAATCGGCCACCTTTTTCGGGTTGACGTAGATCTCGCGCTCCAGGTCGGCGTCCTCCACGAGTTCGCCGAGGGCGCCGGGGGAAATCCCCTTTGCCCCCGGGAAGGAGAGGGGAATCTCGGCGTACCGGGGGCCGGAGTCGATGGTGAACCGGACCTGCTTCCGCCCGTCCGCCTCCGCCATTTCAGCAGCGACCGTGGCCTGGAGGAAGCCGCTTTCGGTCAGGGAGCGGCGGATGACGAGCGCCGCCTCGTCCAGTCTTTCGGCCTCGAAAACCCCGTCCGCCCACGCCCTGGCGACCTGCTCGCGTACATCCTTGCCTAGGGGGAAGGAGCCGTAGTCGAACTGCACCACCGGCCCGGGGTCGATGCCGACCTTCAGGTCGACGGTCCTGTCCCCGGTTTCGCGCTGGAGCCGGATATCGGCTTCCAGGCGGTCCTGGCTGAAGTAGAAGTCGTGCAGGCGGTCCAGCCCTTTCTGGACTTTCTGAAACTCGTACCGGTCGCCCGCCTTGTTCTTGAACCGGTCCATAAGGTCCTTTTCGGAGTGCGCCTCCTCCCCCTGGAAATGGACCGATCCGATCTCGAACCGGGCCGCCTGCCGCCGCGCCCCGCGGCGCGCCCCCGCGCCCCCGAAGCGGAGGTCATGGCGGAACTCGAAGCGGTAGCTGTTGTCCTGCTGCTTGGTGGCCTGGGTCGAGAGGCGCCGGCCGATATCGTACTCGGCCGCCCAGATCTGGTCCCCCCCGTTGACGAGGTTCATGGAATAGACGAGGCTGAGGTCGCGCGTGACGTCCTCCCCGATCGTCAGGCGGGCCCCCGGGTTGGATTCCGAGGCGATCAGCCCCGGGTCGATCCGGAAGGTGCTCAGGTGGAGCGCCTTGCGCGCCTCGTTGGTGACTCCCGCACCCGCCTGTCCGGCGATCAGCGACAGCGCCTGGGTCCGGGCCATCTGCATTTCGCGCCCCTGGGTCTCGGCGATGGTCTTGCCCGTGAGGAGGAGCGAGAGGATGTCCCTCTCCGAAAGCGGCGGGTCGGAAGAGAGCAGGGTGGACATCCGTTCGGGGTTCCCGATCAGCTGGAGCGTGATCTCGTAGATGTCGATCTTCGTCTGCGCCTGGATGTTGAATTCCGGTTCGATGCGGCTCTGGTTCACCAGGGTGATCACCCCCCGGTTGATGTAGTAGCTTTGCTGGTTCAGGACGATCTCCCCCCCCTCGCCGAGGGTGACGCGGCCGACGACCGAGGGGTCGGCATAACTTCCGACAAGGCGGAGATTGGTGGCGGAGGCTTCGACCCTGGCGATGTTGTTCTGCACCAGCAGCGGGGTCGAGGTGCGGACGGCGATGTCGAACCGGAGCCGGTCCAGGAAGGGATTGGGTTCCTCGTCGAGGGTCACCACCTGCTGCGATTTCAGGTAGTTGATCAGCTGCCCCCCGACTTCGATCGATTCCCGGTAGGCGCTTTCCATGATCCGCAGGCTGCCGCCGACGACGATGGTGTCTTCCCCCGATTTCATGGTCAGGTTCCCGCTCGACGCCGATTTCAGCCCCTCGGGGAATTCGAGGAAGACGTCCTGCACGCGCGCCTCGAGATCTATGCCGTTGAGGATTCCGTCACGGTACCCGATCGAACCCTCGACCGACATGGCGCCGCCGTTGAGGACGCCGGTGAGTTCGCGCACGATGATGGAATCGGAGGTGAGGTCCAGCCGCATCTTCAGGTCGTCGGCCGCGATCCGGGGGGATTGGAGGGCCAGCTTCCCGTTGTCCATTTCCGCCCGGCCCGAAAGCACCGGGGCGTCGAGCGAGCCCGCGACCCGCGCGTCGATCCGCAGTTCGCCCGCCGTTTTCACCCCCTCGCTGAAAACGCCGAGCAGCCCGGCGTCGAGGGAGCCTTCGACGGCGAGGTCCAGCGGCCCCCGCGGGTACACTCCCGCCGTTCCGGACGCCTCGATACGGGTTTCCGGCCCGGAGAGCGCCAGTCGGGCGATGGTGGCGACGCCGCGGCGGATTTCGATCAGGACCGGTTCCGCCTGGCTGAAGCCGATGGTGTCGACCTTGAGGTCCAGGGCGCCGAACCGGATTTCGCCGTCCAGGGCCTGGAGGTCCGGATGGTCGGCGCGCCCCGTGGCGCGGAGCGAAACCAGGCCCGAAATTCCCTCGGGAAGGAACCCCGTCGCTTCCGGGGCGAAATCTTCAACGTCGAGGACGAACTCGGCCGGCCCTGTCCCGCGCGCAAATTCCAGGGGAAGGTCTTCGGGCAGCAACCCGAGGGGGACGGTGCCCGAGAGCCCGATGCGGCCTCTCCCCCATTTCGCGCCCGCCCGCTCGAGGACCAGCACCCCGCTCTCGATCTTTCCCCGGACGGAGGCTTCCGTCATGGGTGCGGCGGCCCTGGGAATGCGTATCGTTCCGTCGTCCAGGCCGAATCCGCCCGTGACGGCAAAATCCCCGTAGGCGCCGGAGAGCACCAGGTCGAGATCGAGGACTCCTTCGAGCCCGAACCCTTCTGGGGGGGTGAAGACTGTTCCGGTGTCCGCCAGGTCGAGCCGCCCTTTCAGGTCGACGGTTCCGGCCGGCGCCCCCGCCCGGACGGGGAGGCGGCCGCCGAGCTCGATCGCCGAACGGCCGACGGCCAGGGCGAGGGGCGGTGCGAACTCCAGGGAGCGGCCCCGATAGTGGATTCCGGCCGGCGCCCCGGTGCGCACCTCGAGTTCGCCCGCCCGCGCCGTCACCTCTTCGATCAGCGCCTCGATCCGGGACGCCTCCAGGTCGCCCAACTCTCCGGAACCCGAGATGTCCGCCCTGAGCGACCCGGTCACCGGCCGGCCGCGCCACTCGAGTCCGGCGGCGGCCAGGTCGGAGTCCCGCGCCTCGACGGTGACCCGGAAGGGCCAGGGGGCCCTCAGTGTCAGGGTGGCGTCGGAGGAAAGATCCAGATCGGGTGCCAGCGCCCGGATGCCGGCTTCCTTCCCCCGGATCCGGGCCGTGACCGAAACCGGGCCCAGGGGTTGGCGCCATGCGTGCAGGTCGTTCGATCCGATTTCGAGGTCGAAGGAAGGATTTTCGATCGTCCCCGTTCCCGAAGCCTCGAGCGAGAGGGTCCCGTTGATTTGGGCTCCGCCGGGAAGGTGCGCGGGGACGAGGGCCAGCCCCGTCCCCTCCGCCTCGAGTTCGTAGCGGCCGCTGTCCAGGGCGTAGGAAACGCGGGCCGCCAGCAGATCGCTCGATGGATGCTCGGGACTCCGCGACAACCGTATGCGGCTGGACCGGATCTCCCGGTCGGCCAGGCCGAGGAGGATGTCCAGCCGTCCCAGGGGCAGTGCGTACAGGGAGAGGGCTTCTCCGGTGATGGAGAGATCCCCGGCGAGGTTGTCGACGGGGCCGTCCAGGCGCAGCGAGGTCTCCAGGGTGCCCGACATCGGAATCGAGCGCCCGAGCAGGGAGTTGAGGACCTCGAGCGGCACCGGGGCCGCGGATTTGGCCGCGAGGCGCAAGCGGGGCTCCTCCCCTCCGAAATCGAGCGTGCCCTGGGTCTCCAGCAGGCTCTCGCCGGGAAGACGCAGGTTGTTCTGAAACGAGAGGACCCCGTTTCGGTAGACGGCGCGCGCCTCGGTCCCCATCCCCCCGAGGCCCGCGACCGCGAGCGACGGGGCGTCCAGCCTGGCCTCGATCTCCAGGTCGTCCAGTTCCCCCGAGGCCCGGACGTCAAAGTCCAGGTTGCCGGCCAGGCTGACCCCCGCGCGGGATCCCGGCTTTCCCAGAAAGCGCGCGAGCTGCTGCGCGGAATCGTCCAGGTCGGCGGCCTCCCCCTGGAGGCGCCCCTCGAGGGTGCGAAAAGACCGGAGGGAAAACTCGCCGGCCGCGCGCGCACCCAGGACCGAGAGCGAGCGTATCCGTCCCCGCAGCCGGCCGGATGCGTACTCCGCGTCGACCGTCGCGGAGACAGGGAGAAGATCGGCTTCCGGCGCCGGGCGGGTGCTCCCGAGTTCGAGGGAGGCGTCGGCGCGGAGGTTTGCAGGTACGGGCTTCCCCCTCCACTCGACGGAGACCGTCCCCCCCGCCCGGCCGGCCAGGCGGAAGGGGAGCCCGAGGCTGTGCGAGAAGGGGAGGAGATCGATGTCACGGAGCCGCGCCCTCAGGACACTGGCCGCGCACTCCTCCCCGGTGCAGAGCGTCCCCTCGGCGCGGAGCGATCCTTCCGGGGAAGCGAGGTCCAGGCTTTGGATCGACACCCTGTCCCCGGCCGCGTCCCACTCCAGGTCCGCGGCAAGCCGGAGGTCGAGCGGAGGCGCCCCCTCCAGCTGCACCCCATCTCCCGCGAGCCGGCCCTCTATCCGCAGGTTGTCGAGCGGGCCGTGAACCCTGATTGTTCCGGAGACCCGGCCGGCGATCCTGCCCCCGTGACCCGCGGCTTCGGCGATCGCTCCGGTATCCAGCCCGGGCGCCAGTTCCAGGTCCAGTTCCCGGAGGTTCCGTACCGATCCCCCGAACTCGAGCGTGGACCGGGCGGCAACGACCCGGGCCGAGTCTATGCGCCATAGGGGGCCGTCCAGAACGCCTGAGAAGCCGAGGGAATCGACGGGGATCGAAAGGTCCCCCAGGGTGAAGGTCGAAACCGGGCCGCCGGTGAAGGTGATACGGTGCGCGCGCGACCCCCGGTTTCCCTCGACGGCAAGATCCCAGCCGGGCAGTTCGATCCACAGTCCGCGCCGGCGGTCTTCCCATTGCAGGGCGCCGTCGGTGATGCCGGCCTGGAGAATCCGCAGATCCAGGGAGGCGTCCCCGGAGGCGTCCGTCTCGGGCAGGTTCGTTTCCCCGTCCGGGCCCACGAAATAATGCACCCTGGGCTCGTGGACCCGCACGGTTTCCACCGTCCACACCCCCCTGACGGCATCGAGCAGGCCGAGGTCGGCGTAGGCGTGATCGGCCCGCAGCAGGGGGGGGAGCCCCGGGGCGCGCGCGGCCGCGAGCGACAGGTTTTCCAGCCGGACCGATCCGGTGAACAGGTTCAACCGGACCCGGTCCGCCCGCAGTTCGATCTTCGCGCTGCGCCGGAGATATCCGCCCGCCTTGTGGAACGCCCAGTTTCCGACCGGCGGCGCCAGCAGCAGAAGCGGAATGAGGGCAACGAGGACGGCCAGTGCCGCCAGCGCCTTGGTTATGCGTCCGATCCAGCGCTTCTTCATCGCTCTCCCCACCCGCCAACGCGGTCGAGGTATGCATTGTATCTCATTTGACGATGGGGGGGAACCGTTGCAATCAGGGAATTTATGGGCTATCGGCCGACGCTCCTCCCCCGTCGGGTCCGGGGGTCCTGGAAAACAGCGAACGGAGGTTCAGCCTTTCGGCTCCTTTTTCCGCCGATTCCTTCATGACGCGCAGCCACTGCCGGGCCCAGGCGTATTCCGTGGCCAGGATGGCCAGCCCGACGGGAATGACGACGAAGGCGGGCCCCGGGAGGAAGACCAGTGCGATTCCGAAAAGAAATACCGTCATGCCGACCATGAACACGACGACGCGTCTTGCGTATCTGACCATTGGCTCATTTTACTCCGCGGAGCGGCCGGTCAACATGAAAATGAATTTGGGAGACTGCGGCCTGTCGACGGGTGTATACCCATAGGGTGAACCCGGCGACCGCGGGCGTCGGTCGCCGTGACCCGGAGGGGTAAAAGGTGCGCATCCGTCCCATCCTTGCTGAAGACGCGGCCGCCGTGGCCGGGATATACAACCACTTCGTGCGCCGTACCATCGTTACCTTCGAAGAGGAGGAGGTGACCGTCGAGGAGATGGCGCGGCGCGTCGACCGCGTCGCCGCCCGCTACCCCTGGTTCGTGGGGGAAGCGGGGGGGGAGGTCATCGGCTACGCCTACGCCGACCTATTCAAGGATCGCTCCGCCTACCGGTTCAGCGCGGAAACCACCATCTACCTGAGGCCGGATGCGACCGGCAAAGGGTATGGCCGGCGGTTGTACGCCCATCTCCTTTCGGACCTCCTGCAGCGGGGGATCGTCAATGCCGTAGCGATCATCGCCCTCCCGAACCCGGCCAGTGTCCGGCTGCACGAACGGGCGGGCTTCCGGCGTGCCGGGCGCCTCCACGGGGTGGGGCGGAAGTTCGGGCGGTGGCTGGACGTGGAGTACTGGCAGTGCGTCCTGGGGACTCCGGCCGCCGGCTCCCCTTTCGGGACCGACAGATAATTTCTTGTTTCTCCCGTCTCGTTGACGGTAGAATCCAGGGTTTACGGCCCCTGGCCCCCGGCCGGTTCGCGGGGACGGCGTACGGGCGGGATTGCCCGCCTGCGGGGGGCGTGAAGTGGAGATAACTCATGGGTGGGGCGCCTGCCGCGCCCGGCCCCTGATTTCGACGAGGGAATGTGAATGGCTACCAAGGTTCCGTCTCAAAAGAAAACCCTGACCGGTGCTCCCATCAATCCGTTGCCCGGTGACGTGCCGTATACGACGGTTTCCCTTTGCCCCGAATGCGGGGTTCACGTGGAGGCCCGGGTGTTCGAAGAGGACGGCAAGATCATCATGGAGAAGACCTGTCCCGAGCATGGTTCCTTCAGGGACACCCTCCTGTCGCATGCCGAATATTTTCATCGCATGATGGCGTGGAACCGCGATGTCGGTTGCGGCGTGTCCAACCCGGCCATTCCCGACGCGAAATCGTGTCCCGAAGACTGCGGCATGTGCAACCTGCACGCCAGCCACACGGTGCTGGCCAACGTGGATCTGACCAACCGCTGCAACCTCGCCTGCCCGATCTGTTTCGCCAACGCGAGCGTCCAGGACTACATCTACGAGCCCTCCTTCGAGCAGATCGTGGACACGCTGCAGACCCTGCGTGATTCCCGCCCGGTCGCGGGCCGCGTCGTGCAGTTCGCCGGCGGCGAACCCACCCTGCACCCCGACTGGTTCCGTATCCTGGCCAAGGCCAACGAGATGGGTTTCTCCCACGTGCAGTGCGCCACCAACGGCCTGAAGTTCGCCGAGGATTCCTTCGCGGAAAAATCGCGCGAGGCGGGGCTCCACACCCTCTACCTGCAGTTCGACGGGCTCGACCCCGAACTGTACGGGAAGATCCGGGGGCGCAAGGACCTGCTCGACATCAAGATGAAGGCGATCGACAACGTCCGCAAGGCGGGGCTCAAGATCGTCTACGTCCCGACCATCGTCAAGGGGGTCAACGACGACCAGGTCCCGAAGATCGTCCAGTTCGCGCTGGACACCATCGACGTCTGTTCCGGGATCAGCTTCCAGCCCGTGGCGATCACCGGCCGGATCGACCAGGCGGAGCGGGACCGGATGCGCTACACGCTCTCCGACCTGGCGGAAGGGGTGAACACCCTGGGGTACACCTCCAGGGAGGACTGGTTCCCCCTCTCCTGCACCACGCCGATCACCGAACTGATCCAGGCCCTCAGAAACGAACCCAACGTCATGGTCTCCTGCCACCCGCTCTGCGGGATCGGGACCTACTTCTTCGTGGACCAGAACCGGAAGCCGACGCCCGTCACCCGTTTCCTCGACATAAAGGGGCTTTTCGACGACATCCAGAAACAGGCGGACAAGCTCAAGAACCGGACCACCTTCAAGTCGCTCTACAACAACCTGAGCAAGTTCAGCCTCTTCTCGAGCGCCAACAAGCATTTCGATGCGAGCCAGGCGCCGGAAGGCCTGACGCTGACCAAGCTCGGGCAGACGATCGAAGGGTTGCTCGACAAGAAGGCGGGGCGCGGGGCCAACGACGGCACCTACACCTACAAGACCCTCATGGTGGCCGGCATGCATTTCATGGACGGCTACAACTACGACGTGGAGCGGGTGAAGCGCTGCGTCATCCACTACTCCACGCCGGACAAGCGCCTCTACCCGTTCTGCACCTATAATTCCGGGCCCGTGTTCCGCGAGCAGATCGAGAAGCAGTTCTCATGCTCCAAGGAGGAATACCGCCAGAAGCAGAAGGCGTCGGCGGAGTAGCCGCCCTCCGGAAGCCGGGGGGGTCGTCGATCCCCCCGGTTCAGCCCGCGGCCGGGAGTATGCGGTTGCGTCCCTCCTTCTTGGCCCGGTACAGGGCCGCGTCCGCCGCCCCGATGAGAGCCCCCATATCCCGGCCGTGGTCCGGGTAGACGGCGACTCCCATCGACAGGGTCACAGGGGGAAGCGTCAGTCCCATGTGGGAGATCCGGAGGCTCCCGATCCCCTTCCTGATCCGCTCCATGTTCCGGCGGGCCCCCTCCAGGGAGGTGTCGGGCAGGAACAGGATGAATTCCTCCCCGCCGTAGCGGCAGGCGGCGTCCCCTCCCCGGAGGTTCGTTTTCAGGAAAGCGCCCAGGCTCTCGAGCAGCGCATCTCCGGCCGGGTGACCGTACCGGTCGTTGAAGGGCTTGAAATGGTCGATGTCCATCATGACGAGGGCGACGGGGGTGCGGTTTCTCTCGGCCCGGCTGATCTCCCTCGCGAGCGCTTCTTCCATGTAACGGCGATTGTACAGCCCCGTCAGCGGGTCCCGGATCGACTGTTCGGCCAGCCGCTCGCGCAACCGGAGGTTGGCGATGGAAAGGGACAGGTATTCGCCGATCGTCGTCGCCAGCCTGCCGATCTGTCCGGTGGTTCGGGCCTGGATTCCGTCAGGGGCGCCCTCCTCCACCCGCAGGTGAAGGATCCCAAGGACCTCACCCTTGGCCGCGAGCGGCACGCAGGCCGAGGGGGCCCGGGGTCCCTTTCGCAGGTGGGCGCACACGGGACCCATACCGGGTTCGTCCACCAGGTGGAGGCGCCCGCGCCGCAGCGCCCAGCAATCGTCCGTCGGGAAACTCCGCGGTCCTGCAACATCGGCGCCCGGACCCCAGGCATCGACGGCTTCGAGCTCCCGGCCTGATTCGGCCATCATGTACAGGGCCCCGGATGCATGCGGGAACAGCTTCAGCATCGATCTCCGCACGATCGACCCGACTTCCGAGGTGGAGTCGCAGGCCTGCAATATTTCGCGCATCTCGCTCAGGATGCCGCTCTGTTTTTTCTGTTCCTTCAGCTGGCTCACCGTGGCGCGCAGGCGCTCGTTGGCCTGCCGGATCCGCTCCGCCGCCCTCTTCTGGGCGGTGATGTCGCGGAAATACCACACCCGCCCGTAGAAGCGGCCGTCGGCCGCCTCCAGGGGGGCGGAGTACCGGTCCAGCACCCTGCCGTCCCGAAGCTGAACCTCGTCATGGCTGCTGCTGCTGCGGTTTTCGTACAGGCCGCGCACCACGGCGTTGGCGGCCTCGCAGTTCAGCACCAGCCGGGAGGCGTACTCGAGGGCCCGTTCGTTCGAGCGCGAGGCCAGGATCTCCTCGGGGAGCTTCCAGATATCCACAAACTGCCGATTGTACGAAACGATCCTCCCGTCCTCGCTCACCACCAGGATGCCGTCCAGGGCGCATTCCTGCTGGGTCCGCATCAGGGTGTTGGAATACTCCAGCTCCTCCTTCATCCGGCGCCATTCCGCTTCGCCGAAAGGAGCGGACGGTCCACCCTCCCGTGCCGCCGGCGGGCGTTTTTCCCTTTTAGCGCCGGAATTGTCTCTTTCAGAACCTGTCATGGGGCTGATGGTTCCCGCGTGGTTCCGGGCGACATCGCCCGGAGCTCTGCATATCGGCAGGACCGGGTGGATTCTGAAAACAAAAACGGGGGTCAGGGCCCGGGGACCGGGGGGAGGGCGCCGAGCTGGGTGAAAATGGCGCGAGTGTCGGCCACGTCCCAGTGCTCGGCCAGTTTGCCGTCCCGCACCCGGAAGATGTCGACGACGTCGTAGCACACCCGGTTCCCGGTGGGGGGGAGATCCAGGAACCCCTTGCCGGTGTGGGTGCCGGTGTAGGTGCCGTAAACGAACACCAGGTCGCCTTCCGCCGCCACCATGTTGACGGCGACCCGCGCATCGGGAATGGCGGAGAAAAACCCTCTATGGAACTCCAGGAAGCCGGCGATCCCCTGCGCCGCGTAAGGATTGTGCTGCACGTAGACCTCGTGCAGAAAGCGCGGGGCCGCCTCCAGGTTGCGGCCGCACAGGACCTCTTCGTAGAAATCCAGGACCAGGCGTTTGTTGGTTTCAGGGTTCAATGGCTCGTTCTCCCGCAGCATTTTTTGTATTTTTTCCCGCTGCCGCAGGGGCAGGGGTCGTTACGCCCGATGCGCGGTTCCTCCCGCCGGAACGTTTCCACCTTGCCCGGCAGGATCCCCTGGCCGTCCTCGAGGACTTCGGCCGGGGTCCTGCCGTCGAAGGCGTCGCGCGGGGTGCTTTTCCATTCCTCCTGCAGCTTCTCCGTCCGGGGGTCGGTCATGGCCCTTTCGTTCATCTCGATCCCCCGCTCCTGACAGAAGAGGAGGAAGTCGGACATGACCTTCGCCTGCGGCGATTCCATCAGTTCCTTGATCTTGCCGAGGCTCATCCCGGGGGGGAGTTTCACGCCCGGGGGGAGCGAATCGAGCAATTGACCGAAATCGAGCGTGGAAAGGTCCGCGCCGTCCGCCGGGGGGGGCGCCTCGGGACCGGCCGTGCCCGGGAGGGGGTCCTCCCCTTCGGCGGCGGATCCGGGATCGGGCGCCGGTCCGACGAGCGAGCGGAGCTCCGTCAGCAGCGCCGCCGCCTCTTCCCGGTCCATCCCGGGGTTGCCGCTCCCGAGCCGGTCGAGGATCCAGCCGGGGTCTTCCCCCTCCTCGACCAGTTCGATGATGTCCTCACTCTCGAAGCCGTCGATGGCCGACCGCTCGATGAAGGCCTGCAGCCTGCCTTTCAGCTCCCTCAATTCCCTTTCGTTCCCACCCTCGGCCTGGTCCATCGGCATCCTTTCCCGAAATAAGGCGACGGTATCCCTCCTCCCGTCCCGGCGTCCCCATTATGATACCCGTTTCGTCGTTCCGTGAAGACCCTTTATTCCGGAACTTTCCCCCCCGGGCGGTGTTTAAGATTCCGTAGAGGCGACAGTGCTATGATTGAGGCGTGAAATGGAATGGGCCCTCGACTGGGACGATGATTTCCTCATGACGGAAGAAGCGCCGGCGGGAGACCGTGATACCGAACTGATGCTCCTGTTCCAGGCGGGGGACGAGGGGGCGTTCGAGGCCCTGTTTGCGCGCCATTCGAGGCCCCTGATCCGTTTCGCCTCCCGCTTCGTCCATAACCGCGAAAGGGCGGAGGAACTGGCGCAGGAGATCCTGCTGAAGGTGTACGAAGGAGCGGACCGGTACCGGCCGACGGCGAAGTTCACCACCTGGCTCTACCGGATCGCCACCAATGTGTGCCTGAACGAGATCCGGAGACCCTGGTTCCGCGCCGCCCGCCGGTCGATCGACGCTTCTCCCGAAGCGGCCGTGGCGACACACCGGGAGTTGCGGACGGATCCCGATCCGGTCCGGGACCTCGAGCGGCAGGCGATCGCCCGCGCGCTCGCCGAGGCCCTGTCCCTGATCCCCGACAGGCAGCGTGCGGCCTTCATCCTGAACAAGTACCAGGAACTGTCGTACGCCGAGGTGGGCGAGGTGATGAAGACGAGTGAGAAGGCGGTGAAATCGATGATCCACCGGGCGAGGGAGGCCCTGGCGGCGCGGCTGGCCCCGATGCTGCCGGAGTACAGAAAACCATGAACTGCAAACTGGCCGTGGACAACCTGAAGGCCCTCATGGAAGGGGAACTCCCCGCCGGCGAGGCGCGGGAGACCCGCAGGCATCTCCTGTCCTGCCCCTCCTGCTCCGCCAGGCTTACGCCCGAGGAATGGGTGGAGGTCCTCCCCGGGATGGCGGAGGAGGTCGAGCCCTCCGCGGACTTCGCCCGGGGGTTTTACCGGAAACTGGACCGCCGGCGGGAGGCCGGGCGGGCTCCCTGGTGGAGCGTGACGTGGGCGCGGCCCGGGCACCTGGCCGGTGCGGGCGCCCTCGTCCTGGTCGTGCTCCTGGGCGTGATTCTCGGCCGGCTCCCCTGGGGCGCGAGGACGATGTCCGGTCCAGCCGTCGAGCCGGGGATGGAGGAGACCGTGGCCATCCTTAAGGATATGGGGGTGCTCCACCACCTGGACCTGCTCGAGGACTTCGAGACGATAGCCGATCTCGGAGCCCTCGCGCAGGATGAAGCCATCAACTAGGCGGGTGTTTATGGGCAAGAGCGGGCTTTGGGTTCTGCTGCTGGTCCTCGGCGCGGAGGTGGCGCTGGCAGGGGAGAGGGAAGAGGCGAAAAATCCCGGCAATCCGCCCCCGCTCACGGCGGAGCAGAGGGAGATCCTGCGCAACCGCGCGATCCTCGAGGACCTCGAACTGCTGGAGAACCTGGACAAGTGCCGGCTTTTGGATCTGTTCCTGGGGGATCCGGACACGTCCGGAGAACCCGAAGAAGAGGGGCGGGAAAAGAAATGAAAAATCACGCGATTACGTGGGTTCTCGGGTTTTTGCTGGCGCTGGGCGCCGCGCCCCTGCTTCGGGGCCAGGAGCCGTCCCCGGCTCCGCAGACCCAGGCGGGTGAGGAAGCCGAATGGAACCGCCTGAGCCCGGAACAGAAGGCGGAGCTCACCGAGCGCTACCGCCGCTACAGCCGCATGACGGCGGAAGAGAAGGAGCGGCTCGCGGAGCTCCAGAAACAGGTCCGGGACATGGACCCGCAGGAGCGGAAGCTCATCCTCGAGAATTATGAACGCTTCCGGAACCTCGGCCCCGAAGAGCGCGAGAGGCTCGAGAAGAACTACGAGCGGTTCAGGGAGCTTCCCCCCGAACGGCAGCAGCAGCTGCGCAAGACCTACCGCGAGTTCCAGAAGATGGCGCCCGAAGAGCGTACCCGGGTGCTCCGGAACCTCGACAAGTGGCGGCGGATGACGAACGAACAACGCAACAGGATGCGGCGGGAGTCGATCCAGCGCCGCAACGAACGAAACCGCCGATAACGGGGTCCGTCCCGTTGGAAGGAGAAGCATGAGCCGGATCTTCCTCAGCGCGGCCGGCGCCCTGGCGCTGGTCCTCTCTTTTGGCGCGAACGTTTTCGGACAGGAGCGCGGCCCGCTCGTGAACCTGGGCTTTTCGGGCAGCAGCATGGACCCGTCATGGGTCTTCCGGCTCGACCCGTCGGCCGGCTACCGCTTCAATCCGCATTTCGAGGTGGAAGCCGGGGTGCCCGTCTATTTCGTGCATGCCCCGTCGGACGATCTGGAGCTTTCAGGCGCCGGCGGCGGGATCGGCAACGCCTGGGTCGGGGTGCGGGGGATGGTGCGCCGGTCGAGCGTCTATTTCAGCAGCGGCGTCCGGGCCTCGGCGCCCACGGGGGACGTCGATCGGGGCCTCAGCACCGGCCGCGTGACGGTCGACTGGAGCAACTATGTCGATGTCGCCCTCGGCGACTGGAACCCGTTCGGCCGGGCCGGGATCGCCAACACCGTTTCCGACACCCATTTCTTCACCCGCCCCTTTTCCTCCCTCGGCCTGGTCGGCCACTTCGAGGGGGGGATCGGCTGGCACCCGGTACACTGGGCCGGTGTCGGCGCCTCCGGCTACGCGGTGGTCCCGAGCGGGGAGCAGAAGATCTACAGCCGACTGGTGGAGCGGGCGGGAGCGGGGTCCGGGTCCGGCCCCGGAGCGGTGACCGGGATGGTTTCGCTCATGGCCGCGGGGAGCGGCCCGGGCGGCTCCGATTCCGGCAACGGCACCACGGCGGGAGACGGAGGCGCGGGGGGCGGTCCCACGGCCGGTGCGGGGGGGAACCGGCCCTTCGAGACCGAAAGCGTCATCATCGGGGAGAGCGACCTGGCCCGGGACCACGGTTTTTCCGCCTGGGTCGATTTCTACCCGGGCCGCAACGTGATGCTCGAAATCGGCTACAGCCGCAGCGTCTCCTACGACTCCGACTCGCTCTTCTTTTCCGTGAACCTGGACCTTATGGGCATGATGCGGAAACCCGGGCCCTGACCGCCTCCGCTACTTCAGCTTTCCCAGCCGCCGGGCGATCGTCTCGATCTCGTCCATGACCCGGCCGAGGTGCGCCATCATGGCCGTGAGCGGTTCGGGGGAGGTCATGTCCACCCCCGCCCGGGCCATCAGGGCGATCGGATAGTCGGAGCCGCCGGCCGAGAGGAGTTCCAGGTACGACTCGACCGCGCCCGGCTCCCCCGCCAGGACCCGTTCGGACAGGGCCGCGGAGGCGATGAAGGACGTGGCGTACTGGTAGACGTAGAAATTATAGTAGAAGTGGGGGATGTAGGCCCACTCCGCCTTCACCTCGTCGTCCACCACGCAGGCCCCGACCTCCTGGCCGTAGTACTCGCGCGCGATTGTAGCGTACAGTTCGCCGAGCGCGTCCCCCGTCAGCGCCTCCCCCCCCTCGGCCAGCTCGTGGATCCGGAGCTCGAATTCGGCGAACTGGGTCTGGCGGAACACCGTCGCCCGGGCGTTGTCGAGGTAGTTGCCCAGCAGCGAGAGCCGGACCTCGTCCCGGGTTTCGCGCTGCAGCATGTAATGGAGCAGCAGCGCCTCGTTGAAGGTGGAGGCGACCTCGGCCACGAAGATCGAGTAGTGCGACAGGGCGTAGGGCTGCGCCCGGTTGGCCAGGTAGCTGTGCATCGTGTGCCCCAGCTCGTGGGCCAGGGTGCTCACGTCGTCGTGCTTGCCGTTGAAGTTGAGCAGGATGTAGGGGTGGGCGTCGTAGACGGAGCCGTTCGAGTAGGCGCCCGAGCGCTTCCCGTCGCTCGGGTAGACGTCGACCCAGCGCTCGGAGAGGGCGCGCCGGGCGACCTCTGCGTACTCCGGCCCGAGGGGCGCGAGCGAGTCGAGCACGCGCGCCGCAGCCTCGTCATAGGTGTAGTCCAGGTCGAGGTCGGCCACGATCGGGGCGTAGAGGTCGTAGTAGTGGAGGGAGTCGAGTCCCAGCAGCCGCCGGCGCAGGTCGAGATAGCGGTAGAGGGTCCTCCGGTGGGCCCGAACCCCCGCGATCAGGTTGCGGTAAACGGCTACGGGAATGTTGTAGTTGTTCAGGGCGCGCTCGAGGCAGGAGCCGAAGGAGCGCGTGCGGGAGAAAAACATGTTTTTGCGCACCTCGGCGGCGAGCTGGGCCCCGAAGGTCCGGCGGAAGTCGTGCATCTTCCCGAGGTACGCCGCGAAGACTTTTTTCCTGCTCTCGCGGTCGTGCGAGCGGCGGTGCAGGTTGAAGGCGGCCGGGTCGAGCCGCACCGTCCCCTCCTCCAGGGCCACCTCCGGGTAGGGGAAGTCGGCGTTGGTGAAGATGCCGTTGATGGTACCGGGGGCGTCGGCCATCAGGCCGGCCGTGGCCAGGATCTTCTCCCCGCCTTCGCCCAGGGTGTGGGGCCGGTTGCGCACGATGTCGTCGAGGACGTGCCGGTAGGGGGCCAGAAGGGGCTCGCGCTCGGTGAAGTCCTCGATCCGCGCGGGATCCATGCGCAGGATTTCGGGCTCGATGAAGGCCGCCAGGGTGGAAAATTCCGACGCGATCCGCGTCATCTCCTGGTCCATGGCGAGGTAGCGGGAGTCGCGCGTGTCCAGGTCCGACTTCATGCCGGCGTAGCAGGCCAGGCGGGTGAGCTCCTTGTGAAGGAGGTTCTGACGCTCGAGGCAGCCGAGCAGCCGCTCCGGGGACTCGGCCAGGGTCCCCTCCCAGGAGGCGATCGAGGGGAGTTCGGCCAGCAGCTTCCGCTTGGCCGCTTCCCAGGCGTCGTCCCCGGCATAGACCTGGGAGAGGTCCCACTGGAATTGTTCCGGGATCCGGCTCCGGTCGCGCTCCTTGACATACGAATCTTTCATCGCGCCTCCTGGGTGTCAGGGTGAAACCCAAGTCTAGCGAAAAACGGGGCCGCGTTCACCCTTTTTGCCGTGTTTTCCGGTTGCGCCCCGGTCCTTTTTGGGGTGAGATCGGTCCATGGCATGGGTGGATACGGTCAGGGGGCCGGTGGATGCGGCGGAGCTGGGGGCCGTGCTGATGCACGAGCACCTCTTTCTCCTCTCCTCCCCCGCCGGCCTCAGGCATCCCGAGAGCATTCCGGACGAGGAGCGGCGGGTGGGCGAGGCCGTCGACCGCCTCGGCCGGCTCAAGGAGCGGGGGATCGACGCCCTGGTGGACCTGACCGTCGTGGGAGCCGGGCGGTACCTTCCGAGGATCCAGGAGGTCGCCGCCCGGGTCGACCTTCACATCATCGTTGCGGCCGGGGTCTTCGTGCTCGACCGGCTGCCCCCGGAGCTCGGGGCGCACCCCGATCCGGGCCGGGCGCTCGTCGAGACCTTCATCGGGGAGGTCCGGGAGGGGATCGGGGGGACGGGGGTGAGGGCGGCGGTGCTCAAGTGCGCCACCGGGCGGCGCGGGCTGACCCCGGACGTGGAGCTGGTCCTGCGGGCGACGGCACGGGCGCAGCTGGCCACGGGGGTGCCGATCTGTACCCACACCCATGCCCGCAGCCGCAACGGGCTCGACCAGCTCCGCGTCTTCGCCGGGGAGGGGGTGGACCCCGCGCGCGTCGTCATCGGCCACTCGGGCGACACGACCGATCTCGACTACCTCCGGGAGATGATGGAGAAGGGGGCCTGCATCGGGATGGACCGGTTCGGCATCGACCCCCTTCTCGGGTTCGAGAGGCGGGTCGACACCGTGGCCCGGCTCTGCCGGATGGGGTACGCGGCGAAAATGGTCCTCTCGCACGACGCCTCCTGCTACAATGATGCATTCCCGGAAGAACGGGCGGCGGAGGTGCCGAACTGGCATTATGGCCACCTTTCCGACGACGTGATTCCGGCGCTCCTGTCCCGCGGGGTCGACCGGGCCCAGATCCGGGCGATGCTGGTCGGCAACCCGCGCGCGATTTTCGCGGGCGGCTCGGGCCGCCGGGAGCGACACGATCCGAATTTGTTATGCAGCCAGGAGGAGGAGCGATGAGAAGGACATTGATAGCCTGTGCCGTTGTCGGGTTGATGCTGTGGGTGGCCCCGGGGCCGGCCTCGGCCCAGGGGGAGGACGTGATCAAGCTGCCGCCGGCCCAGACCGACGGGGGGATGCCCCTGATGCAGGCGCTCAAGCTGCGCAAGAGCACGCGGGGGGGCTTCGGACCGGACAAGCCCCTGTCGATGCAGGTGGTCTCCAACCTGCTCTGGGCGGCGGACGGGGTGAACCGGGAAGGGGGTCACCGAACGGCCCCGTCGGCGGCCGACTGGCAGAACATCGACATCTACCTGACCACGGCCGACGGGCTCTATCTCTATGACCCGAAGAAGCACGAGCTCAAGGTGCTGGGGCGCGAGGACGTGCGGGCCGTCGCGGGTCAGCAGCCGTTCGTCACGGAGGCGCCGCTGAACCTGATCTATGTCGCCGACATGGCCCGGGCTTCCTTCGGGGGGAAGCGGATGCCGGAGGTGGAGGAGACCTGGTCTTTCGCCAATACCGGGTTCATCGCCCAGAACGTGTACCTCTTCTGCGCGAGCGAGAACCTCGCCTGCATCGTGCGGGCGATGATCGACCCGGCCGCCATCGCGAAAACGCTGAAGCTGCGGCCGGAGCAGAAGGCGATCCTGGCCCAGACGGTGGCCCATTTCAAATAGGGGAACCGGCGGCGGCCGGCGGAAACCCGCCGGCCGCCGAAGCACGGGGTTCAGGCCAGGCGCTTGAGGAGCCAGGCCATGTTGACCCCCAGCGTCTTCATCGTGGCCACCCCCTCGGCGTCGGCCAGGACTTCGCCCGGCATCCGTCCGACCCCCGCGTTCCAGTAGTTCGAGCCGGGAATGATCATCTCGTTGATGAGAAAGAGATGGTTCAGGCTGGCCAGGGAGTGGTTCGACCCCGCACGGCGGACGGCCAGGACCCCCGCCCCCACCTTGCGCCTCAGGACGTTGCCGTTGGCCCGCGCCACGAAGCCGCAGCGCTCGATGAGGGCTTTCATCCCGGCGGTGATGTCGGCGAAATAGACGGGCGAGCCGAGCAGCAGCCCGTCCGCCCTGCCGATCTTCTCGAAGTACTCGTTGAACGGGTCGGAGTCGACCGCGCACTTCAGGTTCTTCCTCTCCAGGCATTTCATGCAGGCGGTGCACCCCTGAATGGGGGCGCCCTCGGCGAGCTGGATCAGGTCCGTTTCGATCCCCTCGGCCCGAAGCTCCTGCATGACGATGTTCAGCAGGAGGAAGGTATTCCCGTCCTTCTTCCCGCTGCCGTTGACCGCGACGACCTTCATGGTATGGGCTCCTCTCGGGTGACAATATCCGCGGGGCGACGGCCCCGGACTGAGTTAACCAGAAATGCCCGGGGGATTCCACCGCCGATTCCTCCTTTTCGGACGGGCTCCGGGTGGGTATACTCCCCTGATTTACCGGAAGCGGTCTTCCTGAAGGCCGTGGATTAGGGTAAAATGGATCATTTTGTAACGGGATGGAAGTGCGTTCGACCCATGCTCACGGTGCCATGACCCTCGGGACAAAGAACAGAAAAGAAAGAGAGGTTTGAAGTATGCCCCCCCTTTCCGAAGCTACCCGCCCCCTGATGTGGAATGTCTCCCAGGCCTGGGTGATGTATGTGCTGTTTGCCGCTGCCGTCGCCGTCTTTGCCTGGGGAATGTGCCGGCGCGTGCGGTCCTGGCGCCGGGGGAAGGAGGACGGCGAGAGATTTTCCGACTGGGGAAAGCGCCTGAAGATCCTCCTGGGCGAGACGCTGCTCCAGAACCGGGTGCGCCGGAATTTCTACCCGGGACTCCTGCACGGCCTGCTCTTCTACTCCTTCCTCGTTCTTTTCATCACCACCCTGATCGTCATGGTCCAGTATGATGGGAACCTCCTGTTCGGCCTGGATCTCGAGATCTTCAAGGGGGGGGTCTACGTCTTCTTTTCCGTGGCGAGCGAGCTGGCCGGGCTCTTGATCCTGGCCGGCCTGGGCATGGCCGCCTGGCGCCGGTATGTCGCCAGGCCGGGGACGCTCCCCGTCGCCCGTGAAGACGGGTTGGTGCTCCTCCTGGTCGCCGCCCTGGTCGTGACCGGCTACCTGGTCGAGGGGGCGAGGATCGGGGCCAACGGGGATCCCTGGAAGGAGCTCTCGTTCGTGGGGTGGGGCCTCAGCCCGATTTTTGCGGGGATGGCCGGGGAAACCGCCCGGGGGGCGCATGCGGCGCTATGGTGGCTCCACACCGTCCTGGTCATGGGCTGGATCGCCCTCATTCCCTACACCAAGTTCTTTCACATGCTGGCGCTGCCGACCAACGCCTTCCTCTCCAAGCTCGGGCCGCGGGGGGAGCTCCGGCGCCAGGACATCGAGAAGCTGATGGAGAGCGCCGAAAGCGAGGAGATCCGGATCGGGATCCAGAAACCGGAGGAGTTCAGCTGGAAGCAGCGCCTGGACCTGGACGCCTGCATCCTGTGCGGACGCTGCGACGAGGTCTGCCCCGCCTACATGGCGGACCGGGACTATTTTTCCCCGCGGCAGCTGATCGCGCGCATGAAGGCCCAGCTCGACGAGGCGGCGGGCGCGGAGGAGGGGGAGAAGGCCGATATCGTGGGCAGGGCGTTCGACGAGGAGTTCATCTGGCACTGCCGGACCTGCGCCGCCTGCGTGGAGGTCTGCCCCGCCATGATCGAGCACGTGGATACCCTGATGGAGCTGCGGCGCAACGAGGTGCTGATCCAGGGGCGCATTCCTGAGGAAGCGGGCCGCGCCCTGCGCCTGTTCGAGACCGGAGGCAACCCCTTCGGCCCGCAGTCGGAACGGACCGACTGGATCGAACGGGCCGGGCTGCGCGTGGTCAAGCCGGGGGAGTCGGTCGATGTCCTGTACTGGATCGGCTGCTGCGTGACGTTCGATCCCCAGAAGCACAGGATCGCCGAGGACCTTTGCCGCCTGCTAGAGCGCTGCGGCGTGGATTACGGCGTTCTCGGCGCGGACGAGAGGTGCTGCGGCGACCCCGCCCGTATCCTGGGGCAGGAGATGGTGTTTCAGCAGGCGGCCCGGGAACAGATCGAGCTGCTCGGACAGCGCGGGTTCCACACGCTCCTGACCGGGTGTCCCCATTGCTATAACGTTTTCAAGAACGAATACCCCCAGTTCGGGGCCTCGTACAATGTCGTTCACCACACCGAGTACATCGAGAGGCTGATGGCGTCCGGCAGGATCCGGCCGGGGAGCGGGAGGGGGCGGATGGTGTACCATGACCCCTGTTACCTCGGCCGCTACCAGGGGATCTACGACGCCCCCCGCTCGGTGCTCCGGGCGATCCCGGGCGCGGAGCTCGCCGAAATGAAAAACAGGCGCGAAAAGAGCCTCTGCTGCGGCGCGGGGGGAGGGCATTATTTCATGGACCTGAAGCGGGGGGAGCGGATCAACAACCTGCGCGTCCGGCAGGCGCATGAAGCGGGTGCGGATACGATCGTGACCGGCTGCGCCTACTGCATGCACATGCTCGGGGATTCGCTGAAGCTGCTCAATGTCGACGAGAGCATGCGTGTCATCGATATCGCGTCGCTGACCGCGGAAAGCCTGGACGATGCCCGAAAGTGACCGGCCGTCGCGGCGGATGAGGGGATCCCGCCGCCGGGTGATCGCGGCCCTGGCGTGCTACGCCGTGCTGATCGGGATCGCCCTGTACGCGTTTTTGCCCGTGAGGACCGGGGACGACCGGTTCCTCCTTGGGATGCTGCTGGCGGTCTTCGCCCTCTTCATCGTCAAGACCCTGGCGCACGCGGGCGACGGGGAACCGTAACCGCCCGGCCGGCCGCCGGGGAGAAAGGACCATCATGGCAATCAGACTCAGAAGCGCGACGTCCACGGAGGGGAGAAGAATGGCGGGAGCCCGCAGCCTCTGGCGCGCCAACGGCATGCGCGAGGAGCAGATCGGCAGGCCCGTCATCGCCGTCGTCAACTCCTTCACCCAGTTCGTCCCCGGCCATGTCCACCTCCACGAAATCGGGCAGCGGGTCAAGGGCATCATCGAGGCCCAGGGGTGCTTTGCCGCCGAATTCAACACCATCGCCATCGATGACGGGATCGCCATGGGGCACGGGGGCATGCTCTACTCCCTCCCCTCGAGGGAACTGATCGCCGACAGCGTCGAATACATGGTGAACGCCCACACGGCCGACGCCATGATCTGCATCACGAATTGCGACAAGATCACCCCCGGCATGCTGATGGCGGCGATGCGGCTCAACATCCCCGCCATCTTCGTCTCCGGCGGCCCCATGGAGGCGGGGGTGATGGGGGACCGGCGCTACGACCTGATCGACGCCATGGTGATGGCGGCCGACCCGGCCGTTCCCGACCGGGAGGTGGCCGAGCTGGAAACCGTCGCCTGTCCCACCTGCGGGTCCTGTTCGGGCATGTTCACGGCCAATTCCATGAACTGCCTCACCGAGGCGCTCGGCCTGGCGCTTCCGGGCAACGGCACCCTGGTGGCCACCCACCGAAACCGGATGGGGCTGTTCGAGCAGGGAGCCCGGCGCATCGTCGAGATGGCCGAGGCCTACTACGGGGACGGGGATACCTCGGTCCTCCCGCGTTCGATCGCGACTCGGCAGGCGTTTTTGAACGCGATGGCCCTGGATATCGCCATGGGGGGGTCGACCAACACCGTGCTCCACCTCCTGGCCGTCGCCCGGGCCGCGGAGGTCGATTTCACCCTCGCCGACATCGATGCGCTTTCGCGCCGGATCCCGGTCCTGTGCAAGGTGGCGCCCAGTTCCTCCTACCACCTCGAGGATGTCAGCCGCGCGGGAGGGATCATGGCCATCCTGGGCGAACTCGACCGGGCGGGCCTCGTCGACCCGGCCGTCGGCCGGGTCGACGCCCCGAGCCTCGGGGCCGTCCTCGACCGGTACGACATCGCGCGGCCCACGGCGGGCGACGAGGCCCGCACTCTCTACCTGAGCGCGCCGGGCGCCCGGGGGCGCAACCTGGTGCTGGCCTCACAGGACAACGCCTACCCGGAGCTCGACCTGGACCGGGAAAACGGGTGCATCCGTGACACGGAACACTCCTATTCCAGGGACGGCGGGCTCGCGGTGCTCACCGGCAACCTGGCACCCAGCGGCTGCATCGTCAAGACCGCGGGGGTGGACCCGTCGATCTACCGCTTCACGGGCACCGCCCGCGTGTACGATTCGCAGGAAGCGGCGTGCGAAGGGATCCTGGGCGGGGAGGTACAGGCGGGCAACGTGGTGGTCATCCGCTACGAGGGGCCCCGCGGCGGCCCCGGCATGCAGGAGATGCTCTACCCCACCTCCTATATCAAGTCACGGCACCTGGGGACGGAATGCGCCCTCATCACCGACGGCAGGTTTTCCGGGGGGACCTCCGGGCTCAGCATCGGGCACGTGTCGCCCGAAGCCGCCTCCGGAGGGGCGATCGCCCTGGTGAGGGACGGGGACACGATCGCCGTCGACATCCCCGCCAGGACCATCGAAGTCCGGGTCGGCGAAGGGGAACTCGAGGCGCGCAGGAGGGAGGAGCTGGCCAGGGGGAAGGCGGCTTTCAAGCCGAGGCGCGACCGGAAGGTGTCCGAGGCGCTGCGGGCCTACGCCCTGTTTGCGGCCTCGGCCGACCAGGGGGCGGTGCGCGTCCTCCCGGGAGAGGACGGGGATTGATCCCCGGCCGGGCGGCCCCTACTCCACGGGGTGCCGCCGGGCGAATTCCTCGCGGGTCATGAAGGACTCGATCCTGGCCCCGGCCTTCAGCCCGTCGAGGAACGCCTTCGTGGCCTCCTGTTGCGAGAGCTGGTCCAGGTGCTTTTTAATGGCCGGACGGGCTTCTTCCAGCGACGCCTGTCCCGCGGGCCTCAGCTCGATCGTCCGGATGAGGTGATAGCCGATCTGGGTTTCCACGACCGGGGAGAGGGCCCCGGGACGGGCGGCAAAGGCGGCGTCTTCGAACGGCTTCGGCATCTGGCCCCGGATGAAGACCCCCAGGTCCCCCCCCCGGGAGGCCGTGACCGTGTCCTCGGAGTGTTTCGCCGCCGCGTCGGCGAAGGCGACGGCGCCCGATTCGATTTCCGCACGGAGCGCTTCGAGCTTCTTCCGGATCGCGAGCTTCCGCTCCGGCGTATCCCCGGCCCCTGCCCGCAACAGGATATGGGCCGCGTGCACCCGTTCCGGCAGGGAGAACTTGTCGGGATTGTCGGCGTAGAAGGTTTCCACCTCGGCCCCGGTCGCCTCGGGCACGCCGCGGATGACGCCTTCGAGCACCTGCTGCACCGCCAGGCTCTGTTCGATGTTCGACCTCAGCGCCGCATCCGTGATCCCCTGCTGCTCGAGGGCGGCGGCGAAAGCCTCGGGGGACGTGTAGCGCTTCTGCAGTTCCCCCATGGCCGCGTCCACCTTCGACGGGTCCACCGTTACCTTCCCCCTGCCGGCCTGTTCCTTCAAAAGGGTGACGGTGACGATGCTGTCGATCGCGTCGTCGAACAGGAGCGAGTTGCGCTGCCGGAGCTGTTCGAGCGTCATCTCCTGCTGCCGCGCCAGGTCGTCGATGACCTCCAGCAGCCGGCCTTCCGTAATCGGTTCGCCCGCCACCCGGAGCACGACGAGGCCGCCGTCCCGCGCTTCCGTCTGGGCCGGGGCGGGCGCCGCCGTGAGAAACAGGGCCAACAGGGTCAATGTGAATCGGCTCATGGGGGATGCTCTCCTTGTCCTGTGCGCGCTCCCCGAAGCGGGGGCCGATGGCATTGTCCATCGGCCCGCGGGACGTGTCAACCCCCCCGCGGCCGGGCCGCCGGCGCCGATTTGCGATGACAGGGGGCTCGGATTTAGGGTAAAAGAACGAGATGATCGATCGGCATCTTTCCCACGCACCTCAGACAGGAGATGAGATATGTATGTAGAACAGTTTTTCGTGAAAGGCCTTGCGCACAGTTCCTACCTCCTCGGCGGGACGGACACCTGTGCCATCGTGGACCCGCAGCGCGACATCGAAGTGTACCTGCACGCCGCGGAGGAGATGGGGATGAAGATCACCCATATCCTGGAAACCCATCTGCATGCCGATTTCATTTCCGGGCACCTGGACCTGGCGGACGCCACCGGGGCGGTGATCTACGCCCCCAAATCGGCCAAATGCCGCTTCAGGCACCGCGCGGTCGCGGAAGGGGACAGTTTCCGGATCGAAAACATGAGCATCCGGGTGCTGGAGACCCCGGGCCATACCCCGGAGCATATCAGCTATGTCGTCACCGACCGCAGCCGCGGAAAGGAGCCGGCGGCCGTTTTCTGCGGGGACACCCTGTTCGTCGGCGACGTCGGCCGGCCCGACCTCTTCCCCGGCAAGGCGCGCGATCTGGCCCATAAGCTCTACGACAGCCTCCACGGCAAGCTCATGGCGCTTCCCGATTTCTGCGACGTCTATCCCGCCCACGGCGCCGGCAGCCTTTGCGGGCGCGCCATGGGGGCGAAACGCTGGACGACGATCGGGTACGAGCGGCGCTGCAACCCGGCGCTGCAGATCCCGGACCGCGAGCAGTTCATCCGCTCGCTGACCACCGACATGCCGGCAGCCCCGGACCATTTCAGCCGCTGCAGCGCCATCAACGGCAAGGGGCCCGCCAGGGTCCACACCCTCCCCGGCATTCTCCTGATGGACCCCGCGCGGTTCAGCAAGGCCGCGGGAAAGAAGAACACGATCGTGCTCGACATCCGGAGCTACGACGCCTTCGGCGGGCAGCATGTCCCCGGCGCGTACAACATCGACATCAGCGGGAATTTCTCCACCTTCGCCGGCTGGGTCCTCCCGCCCGACCACGACATCCTGCTCGTGGCCGGATCGGGCGAGGAGGCCTACGAGGCCGGCGTCCTGCTCCGGCGCGTCGGCCTGGACCGCGTCGTGGGGTATCTCGACGGCGGCATGTTCGAGTGGTCGCGCCAAGGGCTCCCGACCGGGCACGTGCCGCAGGTTTCGGTCCGGGAATTGAACCAGCTCATGAAAGGGCGGTCGGAACTCACGCTGGTCGATGTGCGGGCCGCCGGCGAGTACGAAGCCGTTCATATCGAGGGCGCCGTCAATATTCCCGCTCCCGACCTGCGTACCCGGCACGGTTCCCTGAAGAAGAGCCGGCCGGTGGCCGTGATCTGCAGCACGGGGCACCGCTCCAGCCTTTCGGCCTCCCTGCTCAAGCAGGCGGGTTTTGCGAACGTGTGCAACGTCGCCGGCGGCATGACGGGATACAGCGCCGCGGGGTTCAGCCCCGAATGTCCCATGTGCGTGGCGCCGCACGTCCCGAGGACCTCGTAGGAACATCGCCTCGGGGAGGGGGGAGACGAAAACCGTTATCGGGTTCGGGAGGTTGCCATGGATTGGCTGCATTGGCTGACGATGGAACGCTGGTCGCCCTACGCCGTCGGGGCCGGCATCGGCGTTTTGAGCTGGCTCGCTTTCCTGCTCTCGGACAAGCCCATCGGCTGTTCGACCGCGTTCGCGCGCAGCAGCGGGATGATCGAAAAGGCCTTCAGGGGAAAAGGGGTCGTCGAGAAGCCCTATTACCGGCAGTTCGCCCCGGTGATCGACTGGGAGTGGATGCTCGTCGTGGGCATCGTCCTGGGGGCGCTGCTCTCCTCCCTCCTTTCGGGGGGGTTCGGACTGGCCTGGGTCCCGCCGCTGTGGCGCGAGGCGGCGGGAGACAGCGGCCTCCTCCGCTGGGGCGTCGCCTTGGCGGGCGGGGTTCTGATGGGAATCGGCGCCCGCTGGGCCGGGGGGTGCACGAGCGGGCACGGCATCAGCGGGACGCTGCAGCTGGCGGCGAGCAGCTGGCTCGCCGTCGTCTGCTTCTTCGCCGGCGGCATCGCCACCGCGATGCTGATCTACCGGGTTCTGCTCTGAAAGGGGGGCGCATGCTCGAGGCGATACATGGCAGGAAAGGGCTGCAGCTGACTTTGGGCTTCCTCCTGGGGATCGGTTTCGGCTTCCTGCTCCAAAGGGGGGGGGCGACCCGGTTCGACGTCATCATCGGGCAGCTGCTCTTCGAGGATTTTACGGTGGTCAAGATCATGCTGAGCGCCGTCCTGACCGGGATGATCGGGGTCCACGCCCTCCGAAGCCTGGGCCTGGCCCGGCTCCACCCCAAGCCGGGGTCCATGGGCGCCATCGTCCCGGGCGGGCTGATCTTCGGACTCGGCTTCGGCATCCTGGGCTACTGTCCGGGGACGGCGGCGGGGGCGGTGGGGCAGGGGTCGCTCGACGCCCTGTTCGGCGGCGTTCTCGGCATCCTGATCGGGGCCGGGATATTCGCCGCAGCCTATCCCGCCCTGCAGAAACCGGTCCTGGAGCGGGGGGATTTCGGCGCCCGGACGATTCCCGAGATCCTCAAGCTCAACGCCTGGGTGGTGGTGGCGGTCGTGGCCGCAGCGATTTTCGCGCTTCTCTGCTTCCTGGAGAAATCTGGAGTGTGACCATGGCGCGTTCCACCCGCAGGCGCCGGGGATGGCTGCCGGGCTATGACCGGGGGGATCTCTCCGCCGACGCCGCCGCCGGGCTGACGATCGCGGTGATGCTGGTGCCGCAGGGGATGGCCTACGCCATGCTTGCGGGACTGCCCCCGGTCATCGGGCTCTATGCCTCGGTGATCCCGCTCGCCGTCTACGCGTTTCTGGGAAGTTCGCGCCATCTCGCCGTCGGCCCGGTCGCGATGGCCTCGCTCCTCACCCTGTCCGCCTGCTCGCGCCTCGCGCCCCCGGGCTCCCCCGAATACGTGCGCCTGGTGCTGCTGCTGGCCCTGATGGTGGGCGTCCTCCAGCTCGCGGCCGGCCTGCTCCGGTTCGGTTTCCTGATCAATTTCTTCTCCCACGCCGTCATCGGGGGATTCACGGCCGCCGCCGCCCTGGTCATCGCGCTGAGCCAGGTCCGGCATTTGATGGGAGTGGAAGGGGGCGGGGGGCATTCGGTCTTCGAACTGCTGGAGCAAATCGTTCGCGGGGCGGGGGACATCCACGCGCCGACCCTGGTTCTCGGCCTCGCCTCGATCGCCGGGATGGTAGTGCTCCGGAAGATGTATCCACGGCTCCCCTCGGCCATCCTCTTCGTCATCGCGGGCTCCCTGCTGACCTGGACCTGGGGGGAGCTCGGCATCCGGACCGTGGGGGAGGTGCCGCGCGGCCTCCCGCCCCTGTCGCTCCCCTCGTTCAACCCGCTGGCGATCCAGGAGCTCTTCCTGGACGCCTTGGCCATCGTCTTCGTGAGTTTCATGGAATCGATATCGGTGGCCAAGTACATGGCGGCGAAGTCGGGGTACAAGGTGGACCCCAACCGCGAACTGATCGGCCTGGGCGCGGCCAACATGGCGGCCGCGTTTTCCTCCGGCTACCCGGTGACCGGGGGGTTCTCCCGGACGGCGGTCAATCACCAGTCGGGCGCGCGCACCCAGGTGGCGTCGCTGGTCACGGCCGCCCTCATCCTGCTCACCCTCATCTTTCTGACTCCGCTGTTCTATCACCTCCCCAACGCGGTCCTTGCCGCCGTCATCATCGTGGCCGTCGTCGGCCTCATCGACGCCCGCGACGCCATCCGCCTTTTCCGGATCAAGAAATCGGACGGGGCGATCCTCCTGATCACCTTCGCCTGCACCCTGGGCGTGGGGCTCGATCGGGGGCTCCTGATCGGGATGGTCTTCTCCCTGGGGCTTTTCATCTGGCGCAGTTCGCACCCGCACACCGCCGAGCTCGGGTACCTCGAGAGCGAGGGGGTGTTCCGCAACGTCCTCCGTTACCCGGAGGTGAAGCGCCACCCCGAGGTCCTGATTCTCCGGCCGGACGCGTCCCTCTTTTTCGCCAACATGAAATTCCTGGAGGACCGCCTGGCCGGGGACCTCTCCGGGCGTCCGGGGGTGAAACTGATCCTGCTCGATCTTTCGGGCGTCAACGACATCGACGCCGTCTCGATCGACGAACTGGAGGAACTCATGGAGGCGTACGCCCACCAGGGGATCCGCTTCGCGTTCGCCGGGATGAAGGGGCCGGTGCGGGACCTGGTCGAGCACGCCGGGTGGGGGGAAAAATACGGCGAGACCTATCGATACCTCTCGATCCCGCACGCGCTGGCCGCTCTGGGCTACCCGGCCGCGCCACCCCGATCCTGACGCGCGCGCGGGCTTTGTGGTACAATGGGATCCATAGCTTTTCCCTCAATCCTCTATCAAAAGGAGCCTCTCATGGCCATCGCACGCGTTACCGAAATCAAATCATCGTCCGCCAAGAGCTTTGAAGACGCCATCAGGGAAGGGGTCGCCCGCGCTTCCAAGACCCTCAAGAACGTCAAATCCGCCTGGATCGAAAACCAGGAAGTGGTCGTCGACGACGGCGGCCGGGTGACCGAATTCCGGGTTCAGCTGAAGGTCACCTTCATCCTCGAGGATTAGGCCGCACCCGCCTCCACGGGGGTGTCGCGGAGGATTTCCCCTTCCAGCCCTACGACGACGCAGCTCATGGGAGGCTTGCGCCCGGCCCGCGCGGCGGCTTGGAGCACCTGGTTGAGAAGGCCGCCGCAGCAGGGGACCTGCATGATGGCAATCCGGACCGAGCGGGCCTGCTCGATCAGGGCCGTCAGTTTTTCGGCGTAGGCCTCCTGGCGCGCGTCCAGCTTGGGGCAGGCGATGACCAGGGCGCGCCCCTCGAGAAAGTCCCGGTGGAAGTCTCCGTGGGAGAAGGCGACGCAATCGGCCGCGATCAGCAGGTCGGCGTCGCGGTACTGCGGGGCCGCCGGGGAGATCAGGTGGAGCTGGATCGGCCAGTGGGTCAACCTCGAGGGGTGTTTCGCCCCGTCGTTTTCCCCCTCTCTCCTGGGTGCGAAGGTTACGCTCCGGGACCCGGGGCACCCGGCGGCGGGCGCGGCGGGGGCGTTGTCGGCGGGAGGGTCGAACGGGATCCCGTTTTCCTCGAGGTAGGCGACGGCCTGGCGGAGGTACTCCTCCTGACGATGGTCCTTCAGGTGCTTGAGATGGGCGGCGAGGACGTTCGGCCCCTGGGGGACGATGTTGCCCAGCGCCCGGATTTCGTCGTACGCCTCCGCCTCCCGTACCTCCACCGTCAGCGCCCCCTCGGGGCATTGGCCGATACAGGCGCCGAGGCCGTCGCAGAGCAGGTCTCCCACCAGCCTCGCCTTGCCGTCGATGAGCTGCAGCGCGCCTTCGGGACACCCCGACACGCACAGGCCGCACCCGGTGCATTTTTCCTGGTCGATCCGGATTATGTTGCGCTTCATTTTCGCCCCTCCTTTTTCATGTTATCGCGCATCCTCAACCCGCGGGTTTATTTTGCGCCCTACACCTGCAATAATGAAGACAGGGGGGACGGATGGGATTGATCCAGGTCAAGAATGCGGTTTTTGAGGGACATTTCATGAAAAAGATCCTGCTTTTGATTCTTTTTGCGGTTGCGGCGGGCCACGCGGCCGTCAGCCCGATGGCGCAGGGCCAGCTGGCGGGGTTCCTGTCCGGCGGGGCGGCTTTCGACTTCATCCTTATCGACCTGAGGACGATCGAGGAAATCGACGCCGTCATCGGCAACGACTCCTGCCGTCCCTACCACCTCGCCTGGCCCGAGCCCTTCATGCGGGAATCGGCCCGGATCCCGAAGGACCGGGCCGTCGTCGTTTACTGCCGGACCGGCGGCCGCGCGGCCTTCGCGGCGAACTACCTGGCGTCCGAAGGCTACGAGCGGGTGTACAACGCCGGTGGCATGATGACCTGGAACGGCCCCACCCTCCCCCCGTCGGGGATCAAACCCCTGGAACTCCTCCCGGAGCCTTCCATGCGCGCCCTTGCCCCGAAACGCTCGGCCCTCGGTCCGGTCTTCCAGATCCCGGCGCTTCCTTGAAAGGGATGGATACGCGGACGCTGGGCAGGGTGCTGGCCCGGCTCAAGCGGGAACTCCCTCTATGGAAAGTCCCGGCGGTGGGGGTGATCGCCGACGGGGCGGTCGACCGCCCCTACGAAACCCTGGTCAGCACCGTCCTTTCGCTGCGCACGAGGGACAAGGTGACCGAGGCCGCCTCGCGCCGCCTGCTCGGGCGGGCGCCGACTCCACGGGCGCTCTCCGGACTCGCTCGGGAGGAGGTGGAGCGGCTGATCTACCCCGTCGGCTTCTATCGTACCAAGGCGGCGCACCTCGTCGCGATCGGGCTCCGCCTCGAACGGGAGCATTCGGGACGGGTGCCCCGGTCCATGGACGGGCTGCTCGCGCTGCCCGGCGTCGGGAGGAAAACGGCCAACCTGGTGCTCACCGTGGGGTTCGGGGACTACGGCATCTGCGTGGACACCCATGTCCACCGCATCTGCAACCTGTGGGGCTACGTGGCGACCCGGACCCCGGACGAGACCGAGTCCGCCCTGCGCCGGAAGCTCCCCCGGCGCCATTGGATCAGCCTCAACGACATCCTGGTCACCTTCGGCCAGAACCTCTGCGTCCCCTCCTCCCCCTGGTGCAGCCGCTGCCCGGTCGCCCGCTTCTGCCCCCGGATCGGCCTCAAACGCTCGAGATAGGTGAGGAATCGCCGGTGGGTCACTGTCCCCCGAGCCCGGCGGGAGCCGTCGCCGCACCGATCTCCTTGAGCCGGCGGGAGGCCAGAGCCATGATTTCCAGGGCATAGTCCAGGTTATGCGCCCCGGCGGAGCCGTCCCGCTCGATGATCGCGAGGTTGCGCCGGACGCCGGAGAGTTTCCGCTGGGCCTCGTCGGTGAAGAGATCGGGACGATCTTTCATCCGCGCTTCGATTTCGGCCAGGCCCGCCTGGAGGGGTTCCATGGTTTCCCGATACCATGCCTGCCAGTCCCGGAGCTGGCGCGCGCGCGTATTCCGGTTGTTGTCCTTGTGGCACGCGGTGCAGCTGTCGACCCGGTCCTCGGGCAGGGCGGGGTCGTCGGGACGGAGCAGCTTCATGCCGTGGCCGCCGCCCGTCATGTGACAGGAGACGCAGGCGACGCCGGAGTGAAAGCTGCGGGTCTCCTCGATCCCCTCGGCCCCCGTTCCCCTGAGCACGGCCCGCTGGGAATGGCAGGAGGAGCAGAGGGCCTCCGGCTCCGCGGCCAGCCTGCCCGGAGAATTCGCCGCCGGTTCGTGGCACCGCAGGCAGCCGGTGGCCGGGTTGTGGGCGGACGACCGCCAGGCGGCGTCCTGCTGCGCGTGGCACTCGGCGCACTCCCGGAACCCGGCGTGGTCCGGCCCGCGCGCCCCCTCCTCCACGGCCCGGCCCCATCCGGCAAAAAACAGGGCGAGCCCCGCCGCCAGGCGCACTGCTTCTTTTCCTGTCATGGGTGGCCTCCGTTGTTTTCCCTGGATGCGGCCTCCCCGTCTCCGCGCGCCCGCCCGGGGTTATGGAAACAGGATTCCAGATGTTCCAGAGTGGGGCGGACCAGGGTGGGGTCGAAGTGGGTGCCCGCTTTGCCGAGGATCTCGTCCCGGGCGACGGGGAAGGCGGAGGCCCGGTGATAGGGGCGGTCGTACAGGATGGCGTCGATGGTGTCGACCATGGAGAAGATGCGGGCGCCGAGCGAAATCTCGTCCCCCTTGAGGCCGCGGGGATACCCCGAGCCGTCGTAGCGTTCGTGATGGGAGAGCACGATGTCGGCCGCGCCCCTCAGGAATCCGATCTTGCTGACGAACTCGTACCCGTACTCCGGGTGCCGCCGCATCGTGTCCCATTCCGCGGGGGTGAGGGCCGAAGGTTTCCAGAGGATGCTGTCCGGGATCCGCAGCTTGCCGATGTCGTGCAGCAGCGCCCCCTGCTCGATCTGCACGAGCTGCCCGTCGCGGATCCCCAGGTGGCGCGCGATCCCCACGGTCATGTCGGCCACCCGGCGCGAATGCCCGCCGCTCCCCTGGTCGCGCATGTCCAAAGCCTGCGCCAGCGTTTCGATGGTGGCCTCGTGGAGTTCGCCCAGGTTGGAGAGCGCTTCGTTGAGCGCCCGCGACCGCTCCTCGACCAGCGCCTCCAGGCCCTGTTTGTAAGCGGCGTTCTCCAGCAGCAGGCGCCGGTGTTCCAGGGCCCTGGTGACGGCGACATCCAGCTGCTCGGCGCCGATCGGCTTGAGGAGGAAGTCGGCGGCCCCCCGCTTCATGAAATCGACGGCGATCAACGTGTCGTCCATTCCGGTGAGCAGGATGACCTCCGTGTGCGGACTCTCGGCCCTGATCTGGTCGAGGAGGTCGGAGCCGGAGACAAAGGGCATGTTGAGGTCCACGATGCAGGCTTCGGGCCGGAAGGAGCGGACGGCGTCGAGGGCCCGGCGGGGATCGGTCAGGCCCAGCGCCTCGTACCCGAGCCCCTCGAGCAGCAGCACTGTCAGCTTTGCCACCTGCGGGTCGTCATCGACAGCCAGAATTTTCGAAGCCATGTCGGGGTCTCTGCATGAAGGGGCGCGAGTCTTTAATAATCCAAAAGGGCTGAATAGTCAATCGATTCCAGCCCCGGGCGGCCATCGGGCGGATCGGGGGGCGGAAATCCGCGCTTGCGCCGGCTGCGCGTTCTCGGATACATATAAGCGACGGATGCGGGGGAGGGCCCCCGGGCAGGAAAACTTCATGATACTTGCGAGCGACGGGTCTTCGGGGCGTGTGTTTTCAAGGGAGGATTTGAGGGAGGCGCTCTTCGGCGCCCTCGACCGGCTGGGCCCCCGCAGGCGGGTGCTGGCCCTCCCCCCCGACTGCACGCGCGTGCATTCCCAGGCCGGGGTCCTGACCGAACTCCTTTACGAATACTACGGCCCGGCGCTCGTGGACGTGCTCCCCGCCCTGGGCACCCACCGGCCGATGACGCCGGGGGAGATCTCCCGCATGTTCGGCCGGACGCCCGCCCGGCTCTTCCGGGAACACGACTGGCGCCGCGGCGTGGACAGCCTCGGGACGGTGCCCGAAGATTTTGTCGCGGAGGTATCGGGGGGGCGGGTGCGCTACGCCATCCCGGCCGAGGTCAGCCGGCTCCTGGCCCGAGGGGGGCACGACCTCGTCCTCTCGCTCGGCCAGGTGGTCCCCCACGAGGTGGCGGGGATGGCGGGGTACAACAAGAACGTGTTCGTGGGCGCCGGGGGGGCCGAGGCGATCCACAAGACCCATTTCCTGGGCGCCGTTTTCGGCATGGAGCGGATCCTGGGCCGGGCCGACACCCCGGTGCGCCGGGTGTTCGATTACCAGTCCGAGCGCTTCGCCCGCCACCTGCCGATCGTGTACGTGCTGACCGTGGTGGGCGCCGGCGGGCGGGGGGAGCCGGTCGTGCGCGGGCTCTTCATCGGCGACGAGCCGGAGTGCCATCTCCGGGCGTCGGCGCTGGCGCTGGAGGTCAACGTCCGGATCCTCGACCGGCCGCTCCGGAAAGCGGTGGTCTATCTCGACCCCGCCGAGTTCAAGAGCACCTGGCTCGGTAACAAGGCCATCTACCGGACCCGCATGGCGCTCGAGGACGGCGGGGAACTGCTCGTCATCGCCCCGGGCGTCGAACGGTTCGGCGAGGACGACGGGATGGACCGTCTGATCCGGCGCTACGGGTACGCGGGGACGGAGCGCGTCCTCGGGGAGGTCGCCTCCGGCGGCGAACTCGGGCGGAATCTCGCGGCCGCCGCCCACCTCATCCATGGTTCCTCGGAAGGGCGGTTTTCGATCACCTACTGCCCCGGGGGGCTCCGGCGGGAGGAGGTCGAGGGGGTGCATTTCCGTTACGGCAGCCTGGAAGCCGCCCTCGGGCGCTACGATCCGGGATCCCTCGCCGAGGGGTACCATACGATGCCGGACGGGGAAGAGGTCTATTTCGTCCCGAACCCCGGCCTCGGGCTGTGGGCGTCGAGGGAGCGCTTCGAACGCTCCGGGTCCTGAGGACGGCGTTTCTGTTCCATCGCATCGATCGGAGTCCAGTATGAAAGTGCAGGCGGATATCGGAATCATAGGTCTGGCCGTCATGGGGGAGAACCTCGCCCTGAACCTGGAAAGCAGGGGCTTCACCGTCGCCGTCCACAACCGCACGGTGCCGGGGGTCGAAGAGGGGGTCGTCGCCCGGTTCCTCGACGGGAGGGGGCGGGGCAGGAATTTCCTGGGGGCGGAGACGCTGGAGGCCCTGGTCCGGCCGCTCGAATCCCCGCGCCGGATCCTGATGATGGTGAAGGCGGGCAGGCCGGTGGACGAACTGATCGAGCGGCTCGTCCCCCTGCTCGACCGGGGCGACATCCTGATCGACGGCGGGAATTCCCATTTCGCCGACACCGCCCGGCGCACCGCCCGGCTCGAGTCCGCGGGGATGCTCTATATCGGGACCGGGGTGTCGGGGGGGGAGGAGGGGGCGCTGCGCGGGCCTTCCATCATGCCCGGGGGATCCGAGGCCGCCTGGCCCCGGGTGCGGCCGGTCCTGCAGGCGATCGCGGCCCGGGTGGAGGACGGCACCCCCTGCTGCGAATGGGTGGGGCAGGGGGGCGCCGGTCACTTCGTGAAGATGGTCCACAACGGGATCGAATACGGCGACATGCAGCTCATCTGCGAGGCTTACCAGCTGATGCGCCATCTCCCCGGCATGGGCGCCGGGGAGATGGCGGAAGTGTTCCGCGCCTGGAACCGGGGGGACCTGGACAGTTACCTCGTCGGGATCACGGGCGACATCCTCGCCCGCAAGGACGAGGACGGGGCGCCCCTGGTCGACAAGATCCTCGACACCGCGGGGCAGAAGGGGACGGGGAAGTGGACCGGGGTGGCGTCGCTCGACCTGGGGGTTCCGCTCACGCTGATCACCGAGGCGGTTTACGCCCGGTGCCTTTCGGCCATGAAGGAGCTGCGGGTGGAGGCCTCGGGCCTCCTCCCGGCCCCGGAGCGGACCTTCTCCGGGGACCGGGGGGATTTTCTGCGGGACCTGGAGGCCGCGCTCTACGCCGCCAAGATCGTCTCCTATGCCCAGGGTTTCGGCCTGATGGCCGAGGCGGCGCGGGAGTACGGCTGGAAGCTCGATTACGGCGCCATCGCCCTGCTCTGGCGCGGCGGCTGCATCATTCGTTCGGCCTTCCTGGGGAAGATCCGGGACGCCTACGTGCAGAACCCCGCCCTCGCGAACCTGCTGCTCGACCCTTTCTTCCGCGAGCGGGTCGGCCGGGCCGGGGAGGGGTGGCGCCGCGTGGTCGCGGCCGCGGCCCTCTACGGAGTCCCGGCCCCCGCCATGTCCTCGGCGCTGGCCTACTACGACGGGCTGCGCAGCGCGCGGTTGCCGGCCAACCTGCTGCAGGCCCAGCGGGATTATTTCGGGGCCCACCAGTACGAGCGTGTCGACCGGCCCCGCGGGGAGTTCCACCACACCAACTGGACCGGCCAGGGGGGCGACACCGCATCGTCCGCCTACTCGGTCTGAGGAGCGCGACACCATGGAGACGACCACAAACGACGGACTCGACCTTCTTCCGGGCGGCGCCTTCGACCTGGTTTCGCTGGGGGCGCTGGTGCACCGCCTCGACCCGGGCATCGTCCCCTTCCACAAGGCCGCCGAGTGCCGCATCCACGTGAGCGGCGGGGAATACAACGTCGCGGCCAACCTCTCCGACTGCTTCGGGATGAAGACGGCCGTCGTCTCCGCCATGGTCGAGTACCCGATCGGGGAGCTGATCGCGCGACGCGTGCGGGCCATGGGCGTCCGGCCGTTCTACAAGACCTTCCGGCACGACGGGGTCAACGGCCCCAACATGGCCACGGTCTACAGCGACCGGGGATACGGGGTGCGGGCGCCGGTGGTGTTCTATAACCGCTCCAACGAGGCGGCGGCCCTGCTCGGGCCGGGCGATTTCGACTGGGGGGAGATCTTCGCCGGCGGCGTCCGCTGGTTCCACAGCGGGGGCATCTTCGCGTCCCTCTCCGAGTCCACCGGCCCCCTCATCGTCGAGGGAATGCGGGCGGCCAGGGAAGCGGGGGCGACCACCAGTTTCGACCTGAATTTCCGCCAGAAGCTCTGGGGCGTCTGGGGGGGGGAGAGCCGGGCGGCCGAGGTGATCGCCCGCATCGTGGAGCACGTGGACGTGCTGATCGGCAACGAGGAGGACCTGCAGAAGGGGCTGGGCATCCCCGGGCCGGAGGCTGCGGGGGCGTCCAAACTCGACCCGGCGGCGTTCCTCGGCATGATCAGGAACGTCCGGAGGAAGTTCCCCCGGGTCCGGGCGGTGGCGACCACCCTCCGCGAGGTCCATTCGACCAGCCGTCACGGCTGGGGGGCCGTCGCCTGGGTAGATGGGAAGGAGTGCGTCGCGCCGACGTGCGAGCTGGATGTCTATGACCGGGTGGGAGGGGGGGACGGCTTCGCCAGCGGTTTCATCTACGGGCTGCTCGCGGGGGAGCCGGCCGAGGACGCCGTGCGCCTCGGCTGGGCGCACGGGGCGCTGCTGACGACCTTTCCGGGCGACACCACCATGGCGACGCTCGATTCCGTGCGGGCGTTCGCCCGCGGGGGGTCCGCCCGTATCCAGCGGTAGCGGGCGCCGCCCGCTCTCCGAAAGCTTTCACAACGGGGGTGATGATGAAAACCAGATGGGTCCTGACCGCGCTGCTGTGTGTTCTTTTGCGGGTTCCGGGCGCCGGCCAGGAACCCCCCTTCCATTTCGCCCTGCTCGCGGACACGCAGATGGGGATGTATGCGTCCGACCGGGATTTCGTGCGCGAAACCGCCAACTACGAGTTCGCGGCGGCGACGGTCAACCGGCTCCGCCCGGAGTTCGTCGTGATCCTGGGGGATTTGGTGAACAGGCCGGGGGACCCGGACCAGGTGCGCGAGTTCAAGCGGATCACGAGCCGGATCACCGTTCCCGTCCACCTCGTGGCCGGAAACCACGACATCGGCCACGAGCCGACGCCCGAGTCGCTCGCGGCCTACCGGCGCGACTTCGGCCGGGACTACTATTCCTTCCGCGCCGGCCCGGTTTACGGCATCGTGCTGAATTCGGGCCTGATCCACTCCCCGCGGAAGGTGGCGGACGAGTACGCGCGCCAGGCCGCCTGGCTCCGGGAGGAACTGGCGGCGGCCCGGAAATCGGGCGCCCCGCACGTCATCGTCTTTCAGCACCACCCCTGGTTCGTCGCCGACGCCGGCGAGGCCGACGGCTACTCCAATATCCCGGCGGCGCGGAGACAACCGATGCTGGAGCTCCTCCGGGAGTACGGCGTGCGGCAGGTCTTCGCCGGGCACGCCCACCAGGATTCGACCGGGCGCGCGGGAGATCTGGAAATGACGGTCACCGGGCCGGTCTCCATGCCGTTCGGGGACCGGGGGAGCGGGATGCGGCTGGTGGAGGTGGGCCCCGGGGGGGTCCGGCACCGCTACTTCGACTTTTCCCGGATGCCCGACGCGCTCTCGCTCGAGCACCGCTCGCCCTTCTGACCCTCCGTCAGGGCTTGCGGACCTCCTCGTGGAAGAGCCCGAGGATCCTGCGGGTGACGGGGCCCGGTTTTCCGTCCCCGATCGTCCTCCCGTCGATCTTCGTCACCGGCATGAGCTCGGCCCCGGTGCCGGTGAGGAAGCACTCCTGGGCGGTGTACAGGTCGTATTGGGTCAGGGAGGCCTCCGCGCACGGGATGCCGGCCGCGGCCGCGAGCCCGAGGACGACGTCGCGCGTGATCCCCTCGAGCGCCTGGTCCATGGCGGACGGCGTCTTGAGCGTGCCGCCCGACCAGATGAAGATGTTGTCCCCGGTGCACTCGGCCACGCGTCCCTCCTGGTTGAGCATGACGGCCTCGAGGCAGCCCGCCTGGTTGGCCTCGATCTTGGCCAGGAGGTTGTTGAGGTAGTTGAGCGACTTGATCCGGACATCGTAACAGGCGGGGGGGATCCTGCGCAGGGAGGAGGTCATGAGCGCTATCCCCTCCGCGTAACATTTTTCGGGGTAGAACCGGATCTCGTCCACGATCAGAATGATGGAGGGCTTCGGACAGAGGCGGGGGTTCATGCCGAGGGCGCCGGCCCCGCGGGTCACCACGAGGCGGATGTAGGCGTCGGGGGCGCCGTTGGCCTCTACGGCCGCGGTGACGGTGCGCTGGAGCTCCTCCGGGGGCAGGGGGATCTCGAGCAGGAGCGCCCGGGCGCTCCGGTACAGCCGCTCCAGGTGCTCCCGGAGCCGGAAGACCCTGCCGCCGTAGGCCCGGATTCCTTCGAACACCCCGTCCCCGTAAAGGAGGCCGTGGTCGAACACCGAGACCCGGGCATCCTCCCGGCTGCAGTACCTGCCGTCTATCCAGATTTTCATGGCCCGCGATCCTCCGCTGTTATAATAGGGGGCTCCGGGAAGGTGTCAACGGTAATGTCGATCCGATTTGACTCACCGCCCGAAAATGCCTTATGATCAACCCTTCCCGTCGCCTGCCGGGTGCGGGAGTTCCATGCCCCATGGCTGAAAGGGACGAATAGACGATGGTCCGGTTTAACCAGCATTACCGAAAGCTCCAGTCCTCCTACCTGTTCTCCGACATCGCCCGGAGGATCGAGGCTTTCGAGAGCCGTAACCCCGGCAGGAGCATCATCCGGCTGGGCATCGGGGACGTCACCCGGCCGCTCCCCCCCGCCTGCATCTCCGCCTTTCACTCGGCGATCGACGAAATGGGCTCCGAAAAGCACTTCCGCGGTTACGGCCCCGAGCAGGGGTACGGTTTCCTGCGCGAGGCGATCGCCCGGAACGACTACCAGGCGCTGGGGGCGGAAGTATCGGCCGACGAGATTTTCGTCAGCGACGGCGCCAAGTGCGACACGGGGAATTTCCAGGAACTGCTGCCGGCGGACGTGCGGGTCGCGGTCCCCGACCCGGTCTACCCGGTGTACGTGGACACCAACGTCATGGCCGGACGGACGGGCCGTTTCGTGGACGGCCGCTACGAGGGACTGGTCTACCTTGCCTCGACCCGGGAGAACGACTACGTGCCGGCCCCGCCCGACGAGGGCGTGGACGTCATCTACCTCTGCTTTCCGAACAACCCCACGGGCGCTACCGCCACCCGCGGCCAGCTGGCCGAGTGGGTGGAGTACGCGCACAGGCGCAAGGCGCTGATCCTCTTCGATGCCGCCTACGAGGCCTTCATCCGCGACCCGGAGATCCCGCACTCCATTTACGAGATCGAGGGGGCGCGCGAGGTCGCGGTGGAGTTCCGGAGTTTTTCCAAGACCGCGGGGTTTACCGGCACCCGCTGCGCCTTCACCGTGGTGCCCAAATCGCTCGTGGTGACCGACGATTCCGGGCAGGCCCACAGCCTGCACGCGCTCTGGACCCGCCGGCACACGACCAAGTTCAATGGCGTGGCCTACCCCGTCCAGCGGGCGGCCGAGGCCGTATACTCCGAGGAGGGGAAGCAGCAGGTCCGCGCGCTGACGGATGACTACCTCAGGAACGCGGAACTGATCCGGACGGTCATGACCCGGCTCGGGTTCCACTCCGTCGGCGGTGAAAACTCGCCCTATATCTGGGTCCAGGTGGGGGGCGATTCCTGGGACTTTTTCGACCGGATGCTGGGCGAGGCTGCCGTGGTGTGCACCCCGGGAAGCGGATTCGGTCCCTGCGGCGGCGGTTACATCCGCATCAGCGCTTTCAACCGGTACGAGCGGGTGGTCGAGGCGATGGAGCGGATCGAGGCCATGGTGCGCTGACGCCCCTCGGGCCGGAAGGACGCAAAAGCGCGCTTTGGTGAGTGGGATCACGGTTTTGATATCGGGGGCGTGTTAGCCTGGGAGCATTTCGGGCAGCCATTTTCCGGCAAAGCGGGACAAACGAATGATGGAACCATTGAGATCCGCGATGAAGCAGCTGCGCGCTTTTTTGAAAAAGGCGTGTGTCTCCGTGACCATCCTGGTGATCCCCCACGATCATGTCAGGACGCTGAACGTGAGGGTCCCCGCCGCCCTGCTGGCGCTCTCCCTCCTGCTGGCCGTCATCGGCGGCGTCTGCGTGGTGAGCCTGGCCGTCAGCGGGTTGCAGTACCGGGCCCAGCACAACGCCATGGCCGCCAGGGTCCGCTTCTATTCCGACCAGTTCTACCAGTGGAGCTCTACGGTGACTTCGCTCAGGACGGTGGAGCAGGAGTTCCGGAACCTGTTTTCACTGGGATCGAAGGAAGCGGTCCTGGAACAGGCCGATACCTCCTTCAAGGGCTCGCTCGAAATCCCCGAGCTGGTGGAAGAGCTCCAGCACACCCTGGAAAGCGTGGACGAGATCAAGAATTACCTGCGCATCCAGAAGGATATTTTCGTCGCCACCCCCAGGGGCTACCCGGTGCAGGGAAGGATCACCTCCTCCTACGGGAGGAGGAAGGACCCCCTGACGGGGGGGGACGCGTTCCATTCGGGGATCGACATCTCCTCGGGGCCCGGGACCCCCATCCGGGCCACCGCCGACGGGGTGGTCAGCCACTCGGGGTGGACCCGGACGAGCGGCTACGTGGTGGTCGTCGAGCATGGCTGCGGTTTCTCCACCATTTTCGCGCATAACAAGAAGAACGCGGTCCAGGTCGGACAGCAGGTGTCCAAGGGGGACGTCATTGGCTACGTCGGTTCCACCGGACGGGCCACCGGCCCCCATCTTCATTACGAGATCTGGAAGGACGGCCGGAACATCAATCCGCAGCCGTACCTCGCGGTGAGGATGTGATCTTCAACCGGGACGGGGAGAAGCTGAAATCCTTCCTCGGCTCCGACTCGGAGCTCGAGGGGGATCTCTCCTCGACCGGGATCCTCCGCCTCGACGGGACCGTAAGAGGCAAGATCAGAGCGGACCAGGTCATCCTCACCGAAAGGGCCGTGATCCGGGGAGAGATCGCGGCGCGCCGTATCATCGTGGGCGGCAGGGCCGAGGGGGTGCTCCGGGCCGAGGAACTCCTGGAAATAGGGCCGAAGGGGCGGGTCCAGGGGGATATCGTCGCCCGGCGGGTCCTCATGGCAAGCGGGGGGACGTTCGACGGCCGGATCGAGATGCCGGCTGCCGCACCGGAGCACGCGCCCGAAGAAGCGGAAACCGCCGGGGCGAGGGCCTCCTGATGGCTGCGGCGGAGCGGTTCGGCCGCCGGGGCCTGCTGCGGCGCAGCCTCTTCCCGGCGCGGCGGTCCGAACAGGATGAGAGCGCGCCCCCCGCCTCCACCGAAACCACCCCCCCGCCCCTGCCCGAACCGGAGCCGGAGCCGGAGCCGGTGAGCGCGGAAGGGATCCGGCGCCGGATCGAGGCGGATCCCGCCTTGCGGGGGCCGCTGTTGAGGCTGCTCGAGTTCTGCGTCACCCCCCGGGCCGAGAAGGACATCTACGGCTGGATGCGGCCCTTTCCCGAAATCCGCGCGGGGTCCCATCACCCGGAGACCCTCCTCTTCTGGATGGTGGAGGCGGGCGCCATCGAGCGCCCCCCCGGGGAAGAGGGCTGGCGGACCACCCCCGCGGGAAAGGACATCCTCATGTCCTATGCGGCGGGGGGCGGCGGGAAAACGCTGGAAACCTGATGCCCGTCATCGCATACAACGCGGGTTCACCCTTACTACGGGAACGGAGAGAACCGATGAAATACACTCTGTGCGCGGCGGCGGTCTGCTGCCTTCTGCTTGGGTGCAGTACGGCACCTGTGGACCCCAAACCCAAAAGCCTCGCGTCCTACGACCCCGAGGCGAAGGCGCTCGTGGCGCGGATGACGCTCGAGGAGAAGATCGGGCAGATGACCCAGCCGGAGCAGGGGCCCGTGATGGCCAGCCCGGGCGACATGCAGAAATATTTCATCGGCTCGGTGCTCAGCGGGGGGGATTCCGATCCCGTGGAGGGGAACACGCTCGAGGCCTGGACCGACCTGTACGACCGGGTGCAGGCGGAGGCGATGAAGTCGCGGCTCGGGATTCCGGTGCTGTACGGGGTGGACGCGGTGCACGGCCACAGCAACGTCCTGGGCGCCGTCATCTTTCCCCATAACATCGCCCTGGGGTGCACGCGCGACCCGGAACTGGTCGAGAAGATCAACCGGATCACGGCCGAGGAGGTGCGAGCCACGGGGATCCAGTGGACCTTCAGCCCCTGCGTCGCCGTTCCCCAGGATATCCGCTGGGGGCGCACCTACGAAGGCTTTTCCGAAGACCCCGAACTGGTGGCCACCCTCGGGGAGGCGGCGGTGCGCGGGCTGCAGGGGGACCTCGGGCACCCGCTCTCGGTCCTGGCCTGCGCCAAACACTTCGTGGGGGACGGCGGGACCGGGCCGAGCGTCTCACCGATACCTGGGGCGCCGGCGGCGACGGGCGCCCGCCTCTGGCTCGACCGGGGGGACACGCGGGTGGACGAATCGACGCTGCGCCGGATCCACCTCCCGGGCTATGTCGCGGCCATCCGGGCCGGAGTCGGCAGCATCATGCCCTCCTACAGCAGCTGGAACGGGGTCAAGTGCACCGGCAGCCGCCGGCTGCTGACCGAGATTCTCAAGGGGGAGCTGGGATTCGAAGGCTTCCTGATTTCCGACTACAACGCCATCGCCGAGATCCGGCCCGACGACTACAAGACCTCGGTCGAAATCGCCGTCAACGCCGGGATCGACATGGCCATGGAGACGGACCGATACCGGAGGTTCTTCGACACCCTCAGGGAACTGGTCGACGAGGGGCGGGTGCCGATGGCGCGCATCGACGACGCCGTGACCCGCATCCTGCGGGTGAAGTTCGCCATGGGGCTGATGGACAAGGGCCGGTCGCAGCTGGCGGACCGCAAACTGCACCAGGTCTTCGGTTCCGAAGCCCGCCGGGCCGTGGCCCGCGAGGCGGTGCGCAAATCGGTGGTGGTGCTCAAGAACGAGGGCGGGGTTCTGCCGCTGGCGAAGGAGACGGCCCGCATTCACGTGGCGGGCAAGAACGCGGACGACATCGGCAACCAGTGCGGCGGCTGGACCATCCGCTGGCAGGGGCAGGGCGGGCGCGTCACCCCGGGGGGGACCACCGTGCTCGCGGCCATCCGGTCGGCCGTTTCCCCGGAGACGCGGGTGACCTACTCGCGGGACGGCGCCGGGGCCGAGGGGGCCACGATCGCCGTCGCCGTGATCGGGGAGAAGCCGTACGCCGAAGGGGTGGGGGACCGCGACGACCTGGGGCTCGACCCGGAGGACCGGGCGACGATGGCCAACCTGAAAAAGGCGGGGATCCCGGTGGTGACCCTGGTGATCTCGGGCCGGCCGCTGGTCCTCGGCGACGTGCCCGGGCAGTCGGCCGCCCTCCTGGCCGCCTTCCTCCCGGGGACCGAGGGGAAGGGGATCACGGACGTCCTGTTCGGGGACCACACGCCGACGGGGAAGCTGTCCTTCTCCTGGCCGCGCGCGAACGGGCAGCTTCCGCTCAACATCCACACGCCCGAAGAGCGGTACGATCCGCTCTTCCCATACGGCCACGGTTTGACGTGGTAATCCGCATGATTCGGAATCCGCCCTGCGGCGGCGACGCCGGGTGTGCCATCCTTAGAGGGTTATGAATCTCGATTACGCTCTCGGCGTCGCCTCCGCCGTCTTCTGCGGGGTCTGCATGCAGTCGGGCATCCTGCTGCAGAAAAAGGCCGTCAACGACATGACGCCCGATGACAGGGCGCAACGGTTCCTGAAGACGCTGCTCCGGGACCGGCGCTGGCTGGCCGGGCTGGGGCTCGAATACGGGGTCGGCACCTGCGCCTTCATGATCGCGCAGGCGCTGATCGGGCCGGCGCTGGTACCGGGGCTGATGGCCGCGGGACTGGTCGTCCTGGCCGTCGGTTCGGTCCGCCTCATCGGGGAGGCGCTCAACCTGTCCGAGTGCGCGGGCATCGCCATGCTGATGGCCGGCATCGTCCTGCTCGGCCTGAGCGAGCTCGAAATCAGCGTCGACGTCGTCCGGGAGCGCCTCGGCGACCCCGGCACGGCGTCGCGCGTCGCCATCCTCACCGCGGGCCTCTTCCTGCTCTGGGCCGCCACCCACCTGCAGGCCATGCGCCTATCCCGGCGCAAGGGGACCGTCATGGCCTTTTCGAACGGGTTTCCCTTCGCGATCTCGAACTTCTGGATCAGCCCGCTTTTGGCCGTCGGCGCCGTCGTCCTGGCCGGCGACGGGTCGTGGGGCCAGACGGGGCTGTTCGCGCTGGCGAGCGTCATCCTCGTGGGCTGCAACGTCCTGGGCATCCGGCAGACCAACGAGGCCTTCAAGTTCGCCCAGGCCAGCAACGTGATCCCGGTGCAGCAGCTGTCGGTCCAGATCACCCCCATCTTCTTCTACTTTTACGTCTATGCCCTCGAGCCTCCCCGGGCCGCCTCGGGCGTCCTGATCGTCGCGGGGGCCGCCCTCATCGTCGTGGCCGCCTTCCTCCTCGGCCGGAGGCAGGCCGAGGTCGAGAAGATCCACTGAGAGGCGCGAGGGGGATGGGCCGGTCGCAAGGAAACGGGCCAGTTCCCCGGGCTCGAGGAGGTCCGGAGCGAGCTTTTCGGGATTGAAACGCCCCCCGGTCACGTACGCCACCGCGCCCCCGACGGCGACCCATGGGGTCACCAGCGCCAGGGGTACGATATACCTCTTCGAGCGCACCAGCGATTCCAGCACCCCGCGCACCGGCCGGCTGCGCCCCAGTTCCCCCTCGACCTGGGGGATGGCGAAAGCGGAAAAAGCGAGTTCGGGCCGGCGCCGGCTGAACCGGGCCAAACCCTTGGCCATCTGCTTCGGGGTGGTGATCCCGGCGTCGGCCAGGATGCTGCGCCGCAGCGCCCTGGGATAGTAGAAATTGACGATGTCCTTGGCGAAATCGGCGCAGTTGCGCAACAGGAGGTGGAAGCGCCTCCGGTTGGGGCCCGAGTTGAGGCGCTCGATGAGAGCGTCGTCCGCCTCCGCGTCCGTTTCCAGCTGGAAGACGTAGATCTTGCGTTCGTAGGCCGCTCCCACGAGCTGGGTCCAGCGCCCCTCGGGCTCCCGCCGCGCCGCTTCGTCCGGCACCAGCTCCCGCAGGTGCCGCGCCCGGTACTCCTCGCGCAGCCGGGCGACCTCCGCCCGGTCGGCGGCGGCGGGCGCCTCCTCCGGCTGCTCGACCGCGTAGAAGTAGGGGACCGGCGGCATGGCGAGCCAGTCGTAGCCCCCGATGCCGGAGTAGCGGCTGAGGACGACCCCGCGCTCGCCGGCGCGGCAGCGGCGCAGCTCGGTGGGAGACTCGGCGCAGACGCGCGACAGGTAGACGGCCATGTGCCCGGTGGGGTTGAACGACCCGAAGGCGCTGTGCGGTTGCTCGAGCAGCAGCGCCACGTCCGCGTGAAGCTCCGCGGGGCCCAGAAGGAGCAGGAATAGGAGCAGCCGCCATTTCATCGATTGCCGGTTCCGTCTCTGTTCATAGCGTAAGGCACCAAACGCCATTATGTCACAGCGCGTTCGAAAAGTCCCCCCGGGCCGGCCGGATTGAATGGCACAGAATGGAAAAGGACCGGCAAAACGGCGTCCTCCGAAGAACCGGGAATTCTTTCTGATAAGAAATTCAACGATCATCATCCAATCAATAAAGGGAAGAGCTGTGATTCCGAAAACCAAGGAGATATGTATCTCATGAAGCTGTCACATTCGCCTAGAATTCAGAATTTCCTATGGTCCATCCTTCACCTGGTCCTCATCCTGGGCCTTTGTTCCTGCGCTGGTGACGGGCGGACAGGAGGCAATCCTCCGTCTCCCACGCTCCAACTCGAATTCCGGCAGGTGAATATTTTTCATTTTACATGGACGGATGTTTCCAATGAAACCGCGTACAGGCTGCTGGAAGACCCTGATGGCCAATCGGGCTATAGCGTCATAGCCACGATCGATGCAGACACCACGTTCTACGACCTGTATGTTCCGCTGCCCGACCGAATCAACGCCTCCTATATTCTGGAAGCCTTGCGTAACGGGTTTTACCAGAGTATGGGCGAGGTTTTCGTGACCGGGTCCCTGGCCGATGCCGTGGGATATTTCAAGGCATCGAATACCGGGGAATACGATGGTTTTGGCGTCTCGGTGGCGCTTTCCGGGGACGGACGGACGCTGGCTGTCGGGGCCCCCTATGAAAGCAGCGCCGCCACCGGCGCATGGCATCCGGGCGATCCGGGCTATTCCGGCAGCCAGATGGACAACTCCGCACCGGCAAGCGGAGCGGTCTATATTTTCGCCTATACGATATCCGGCTGGGAGCAGGAGGCATACCTCAAGGCCTGGAACGCGGAATCCTTCGATGAATTCGGGGGACAGGTTGCCCTTTCGTATTATGGAGACACCCTTGCGGTTGGAGCGATGTATGAAGACAGCGGCTCCACCGGTGGGGAGGATGACAATTCCATGCCGGACAGCGGCGCGGTCTATATCTTCACGCGCGCCGGGAACTCATGGGCCCCTGGTTCCCTCATAAAGGCTTTCCTTCAGGACGAGGGGGATCGGTTCGGTGAAAGGCTCGCGCTTTCGGGAGACGGAAACACCCTCGCCGTCTCCGCAATGAGAGAAGACAGCGCGGGCAACCCGATCGACAACTCCGTCCCGGACAGCGGAGCCGTCTATCTGTTTTTCCGGGACGGCCTTGACTGGCAACAGCAGGCGTACCTCAAGCCCCCCTTGGATGTCGACATCAACGACCAGTTCGGTTCCTCCCTGGCTCTCTCGGAGGATGGCGGCGTTCTGGCCGTAGGGAACGATTTCAACGACAGCGAAAGCAGCTTTGGACAGGACAACGCCCTGCCGGACAGCGGCGCTGTTTTCGTATTTACCCGGACCGGAAACACCTGGGGGAACGCTGCGGCATTCATCAAGGCTTCCAACGCCGAATCGATGGATTATTTCGGTTTCTCGGTTTCTCTTTCCGCGGACGGAAACACTCTCGCGGTCGGAGCGCCCGGCGAAGACGGGAACGGCCCGGGCGCGGGCAACGAGGCCGTTGTCGATAGCGGCGCCGTCTATGTCTTTGAATATTCCAGCGGTCTCTGGACACAGAAGGACTACCTCAAAGCCTCGAGCGCGGGAACCGGGGATGCATTCGGAAGTTCGGTTTCGCTTTCCGGCGACGGCGTTTCCCTGGCGGTGGGAGCACCGTTCGAGGACAGCTGGGATATAGGAATCGGCGGAGACAGCTCGGACGATTCCGCCGAAGACAGCGGAGCCGTCTACCTGTTCTATCGTCCGGACAGGAACTTTTTTGTTTACAGTTATATCAAGGCTTCAAACACGGAACCCCTGGACGTCTTCGGCCACGCCGTCGATCTTTCCTGGGACGGATTGACCCTGGCGGCCGGCGCTCCTGATGAAGAAAGCAATGCAACCGGTATCGGTGGCGACGCAGACAACAACCTGGCCTCCTACAGTGGGGCCGTCTACCTTTATTGAAAAAGAGATCCGATGCTCTTCAGTCACCCGACGGCATTGCGAAAATGAGGCAAAACACGACCAGGATGCAAAAAACACCGGTTCGTTCAAAATCGATGATGATTGGCCCGACCGTCGGTTGCACTGCCCCCATATTCGAGATGATGCCTTCGCAGTCGACATAATGACGCCTATCAGGGAAGCGAATGCCGGTACCCGGAGGAAAACGGCAGAGGATCCGTCATATCCTTCTCAACGATTTGCGAACCGGCCGGGACCCGCTTGACGCCACGCAAAATACGTGATACACGTAAATTACGTGCTAATTTAGGGGGTTCGCCATGACGCCATCCGGAAACAGCGACAAGCAGAACATCACCATCAGCCTGAGCCGGCATTTACTTCGAAAAGCCAAGGTCATTGCGGCCCGGCGGGAAACGTCGATCAGCGGCCTTCTCTCCCAGCAGCTCGAGGATTTGGTTCGGGCGGACGAGGCTTACATTCAAGCCGAACGGCAGGCCATCGCTCTTCTGGACAAGCCTTTTCACATGGGCGGAGTGATTTCCGCCGGCCGGGAAGAGTTGCATGAGCGATAAGACCTTTATTGACACGAATGTGCTGATTTATGCGCACGATGCGGATTCCGGGGCCAAACAGGCAAGGGCAAAGGGCATCCTTCTTGATCTGTGGGCGGATCGCTGCGGAGTTCTCAGTACCCAGGTATTGCAGGAATTTTACGTGAATGTGACCCGCAAGATCGCGCAACCCCTGCCGAAGCCGACCGCGCGTCTCATTCTTGCCAGCTATGCCCTCTGGTGCGCCGTCATCACATCGGCTGAACTCGACCTGGCGTTTCGGATCGAGGACGAAGCCAGGATCGGGTTCTGGGATGCCCTCATTGTGGCTTCCGCCGTCAGGAGCGGGGCTGCAAGGATTCTTTCGGAAGATCTGAACAACAAACAGATCATCGCGGGCCTGCGGATCGAAAATCCCTTCCTGTGACACCATGAGAACCGCAGCGCGGCGGGAGGGGAACCAGGCGATTTTTATCGGGATTTCCGGGACGGGCCGCATTATGCTGGAACGTCTCGGAGGACGATGCCCTGGGCCGGTTCGAGCGAAGGCCGGGCCCCGGGGGATTGTCGTATCACAAAGCATTCAACGGAGGAGTCCCTATGAAGTGGCACAAACCCGTAGTCCTGATCGCGCTGCTGTGCCTCGGCCTGTCCTGCACGTATTCGGCCCTCGACGGCCGGGCCGCGGCGGCCGCGGAAGAGAAGATCACCGTGCTGAACCCGCTCGGAACGCCCCCGCCGATCACGCTCCAGCAGATGGCGCCCCGGCTCGACACGCTTGAGGGGAAGACGATCTACCTCGTCGATGACGGGTTCATCGGCGGCGACAACCTGCTCTACGAGATCCAGGACTGGTTCAAGGCGAACCATCCCGGGACCACGACCGTGTTCAAGCGCAAGGGGGGCGGAGGATTCGACGCCGAGGACCCGGAGCTCTGGGCGGAGATGAAGGAGAAGGCCGACGGCATCATCATCGCCCTGGGTCATTGAAGCCAGTGTGCGCCGGCGGTTGTCGGCCACGCCATCACTTTTGAAACCAAGCTGAACAAACCCGCCGTCCCGATCGTCCTCTCCGAGTTCTACGAGCAGGAGGTCGACAAGGCGCTCCAGGAGGGGTTGCCGGGGCTGCGGACGCAGTGGATCCGGGGCCCGGTCTGGGCCAAGACGCGCGACGAACTGCGGCGCGACGTCATCAACGGAAAAAACCCGATCACGGGCCAGCCCGTCATGCGGGAGATCGTCGAAAAATTCACCAAGCCGCTGACGGCCGAAGAGAAGCGGACGGGGAAGGTCGAGCAGAGCCGGGGGCCGGGCACCTTCACCGACACGGCCGAAAACCTGCACAGGATGTTTCTGGAAAAACGCTACACCGATTTCCTCCCCATCGTGCTGCCCACCCCGGAGCGGGTCGATGACATGCTCAAGGGGACGAGCCACGAACCGGACGAGATCGTGGGCAGGATGTCGCCCACCCAGACCGGGACCTATTTCAAGGACTGGACCTACACGGTCCGGGACGTGGCGGTGAACGCGGTCATGGCCGGGTGCAAGCCGGAATATTTCCCCCTCCTCCTCGCGGTGGCCTCCACCGGGAAGGAGGCGATCTCGGTGTCGGACAACTCCTTCGTGGGCGCCCTGGTCATCAACGGGGCCATCCGGGACGAGATCGGCCTGAACTCCAAGGTGGGGGCCATGGGGCCCTACGCCCACGCCAACACCACCATCGGGCGCGCCTGGTCGCTGATGTCGATCAACCTCGGCAACTGCGGCAAGGTGGGGACGACCTACATGGGCGTCGTCGGCAACCCGATGAACCTGATCAACATCGTGATCGCCGAGAACGAGGAGGAGTCCCCCTGGGCCCCCCTCTCGGTCCGCAAGGGGTTCAAAAAGGGGGAGAACATCGTCAGCCTCTTCGAGGGCTGGGGCGTGCTCTCGGCCGCCAACTGGAAGGCCGCCAGCTGGGGAAAGGAGATGGACTATCCCAAGATCATCAAGGACATCTTCGACCAGCAGGGGTTTTTGTTCGGAGCCTGCGCGGTGCTGAGCCCCCCGATCGCCCAGTTCATCAAGAACGCGGGCTACGACACTGTGGAGAAGTTTGAAAGGTACCTGGAGCCGGCGCCGCAGTTCCCGATGGGAAAGATGGCGCCCCCCAAGGCGAAGCCGGAAGGCGGGGCCCAGGCGAAACCGGCCCCCAAGGCGGAGATGCCGCCGATGATGGGCGGGTTTTCCAACACCGCCATCATCGTCACCGGCGGGACGAACAATAATTATTACAGCATCGGCGGGCTGCGCTACGGCCGGAGCGTCAAGATCGACGACTGGCGGTAGCCGCGCGCGGCTGAGGGCAAAGAGGGCGGCGGCCGCGACCCGGCCGCCGCTCTTTTCATCAAGGCTGGTTCCGGGCGGTTGGATGACGCCCCGCCCTCCATTGGAGCAGGTCTTTTCCTGCTTTCCCCCATTGAGATCGGGGGCCGAATGAGGGATAACTTCGTCATCATGAATCTCGAGGTGACGCCCAAGCCCGCGAGCCGGCTTTACCCCACCGATATCCTTTTCCAGACATCCTTCTGGGGGAGCGTGAAGCGGCGCCTGGGGTGGGAGGTGGAGGCCTTCGAAATTTCCCGCCCCTCCGGGACGGGGGACATGATGGCCCTGACCCGGCCCCTGGACGGCGACACGGCGATGGCGTGCGTCCCGCAGGGGCCCGAGCACGGGCCGGACCCGCAGGATTACGGCCGGTTCCTCGAGGAACTGTCCGATGCGGTCTCCCGCTACCTGGACCCGGCCTGCGTGTTCATCCGCTACGATCTCCCCTGGGCCGACCCCTACGCCCTCGACGGCGAGGCCGAAGGGGAAGGGGCCGCGGCGGGGCTCTGGCGCCCCGAGAACCGGCTGCGCGAAATCCGCATGAACTTTTCCACCCGGCAGTGGAACCTGCGCAAGGCCCCGCTCGACCTGACCGTCGCCGACTCCCTGGTCCTGGACCTCGCCGGGAGCGAGGAGCAGCTGCTCAACGGCATGAAGCCCAAGACCCGCTACAATGTCCGCCTGGCCGGGAGGAAGGGGGTCGAAGTCGTCGCCGCCGACGCCGCGGCGCTGCCGGCGTTTTACGGTCTGTACCTGGAGACATGCCGGCGGAACCGTTTCCCCGCGCGCGATTATGCCCATTTCGCGGCCCTGTTCGACACCCTGGCCGGCGCACGGAACGGCCCCACCCTGGCCTTCTACCTGGCCCTCCATGGGAGCCGGACGCTGGCCGGCGCGATCGTGGCGCGTTCGGGGAAGGCCGCCACCTATCTGTTCGGGGCCTCCTCGAGCTCCTGCCGCAACCTGATGGCGCCTTACGCCGTCCAGTGGCACGCCATCCGGGAGGCGCGGCGGAGCGGCTGCCTGTCCTATGACATGGGGGCGGTGTCGGCCCTCCGGGACCCGCTCCACCCGTTCTACGGTCTCTACCGGTTCAAGACCGGCTTCGGCGGCCGCATCGAGCACCGGGTCGGTTCGTGGGACTTTCCCATCGACCCGGAGAAATACGAAAGCTACCGGAGCCGCGAACTGCAGAGCAATTTTTGCGAAGCGGCGCTGCCGGCATGACCGGGGCGGGGCGCCTCCGCCCGGCGAGGGCAAAGAGTTTGACGGAGCGGAGCGCGGGCGGGTATGCTGAATGCTACGGGGACCGCGGCCGCAATCCGAAGCCGCGGCAGGAAATCTCATTCTTTCTCATAAAGGAGGCAGCATGGACCGTTTCGAGGAACTCAAAGCGAAGTATCAGTCGGTATTGCGCCTTATCGAGCAGAAGAAACTCCGGATGCACAACCTCCACCTGCAGGACAACAAACTCTTCGTCAAGGCCTCGGCCGGAACCGAGGAACAGAAAAACGCCATCTGGAACCAGATCAAGCTCGTGGACCCGGCCTACGCCGACCTGACCTGCGACATCGTCATCGATCCCTCGATGGCGCCCCCAGCCGCGGCCGCCCCGGCGGCAAAGACCTATACGGTCCAGCCGGGGGACACGCTCTCGAAGCTCGCGAAGCAGTTCTACGGCAACGCCGGCGCCTACATGAAGATTTTCGACGCCAACAAGGACCAGCTCACCGACCCGAACCTCATCAAGGTGGGACAGGTGCTCAAGATCCCCAACGCCTGAGCGGACGTTTTCCTGAAAGGAGAGGGGCCATGACCACCAGAGCCATGTTCACGGCCGAGGAGTGGAACCTGCTCAGGATCCTGCCCGCCCTGGTCTCGAGCGGGGTGTCGGCCGCCGATCCCAGCGGCATCATCGGCGCCGTGAAGGAGGCGGCGGCCGGGGCGACGGGATGGATCGGGTCGCTCAGGCAGGGGGCGGGGCATGAACTTCTTGCCGCGATGCTGGAGGACCGGAGCACCCCGGGGACACCCGATCCGAAAACGCTCCTGGGCGAGGGGGACCGCCGGCAGCAGATGGAAAACCTCAAATCCGCCGTGCTCGCGCGCATCGGCGAGGCGATGGAACTGCTCGGGGGCAAGGCGGCGCCGGAAGAGGCCGCAGCGTACCGGCACCTGATCCTGGAGGTGGCCGAAAAAGCCGCAGGCGCCGCAAGGGAAGGAGGATTTTTGGGATTCGGCGGCGAAAGGGTGAGCGGGGCGGAGCAGGCCTTCCTCGACGATGTGAAGAATGCGCTCGGGCTGGCCTGAGGCCGGCGCCATTGCCGCACGGGGGACCGTTCCGGGCCCCCGTGCGGCCGGGGTTCAGTCGATCTTCTTCATTCCCCGCAATTCCATGTAGCCCTGCGTCTGGTAGACGCCGTTGAAGTAAGGCGCGAGCTGAAGCGCGCTGAAGAGCAGCGGCTTGCCCACCCTGCGGATGTCGCAGGGATTGTGTTCCAGTCCCGCCGGGATGTAGAGCACCGTCGCCTTGGTGATGATGTGCCGTTCGTACTCCTTGCCCATGAAGTACTCGATCTCGGCGTCGAAAGAACCCGCCAGGTCGGGCAGGGTCGAACCGAGGAAGAAGAGGTATTCGTCCGTGTCGTGGTGGTGCGATTCCATCTCCAGCCGGTAGGGCTTTGTGAAGATCTGCCACCCCATGTTGATCTTCGCCCCCGGGAGGTCGCTGTCTCCCCGGAAATAGGCCTGGGGGCCGGGAACGATGTCGGGCACGATCGTGTTTTCCCGGAGCCTGGTGCTGAACAGGTGGTCGTACTTGCTCCCCTCGGTCCCCTTGGGCCATGGCGGAGGGTTTTTGAAAAACGCCGATTCGGCCTTCTTGGGGGCGGGCGCCTTGGCGTCCTGAGCCGCCGCGGCCGGCGCGGCCATCTGGGCCAGGGCCGTCGCCATCGCAAACCCCGCGGTTCCCGCGGTGATTTCCTGGAAGAACGCCCTGCGGCCCGGTTTCTCGTCTTTGGTCGAACTCATGATGTTTCTCCTTTTGCGCAAAAGATGACCCGGCGAGTCTAACATTGATTGTGCGTCCCCGGGCAATCTTTTTGCTTCGTGTGCCCGCCGGGGAGGAAGCCGGCAAGCCCCAGCAGGATGCAGAAGGCCGCCAGGGGCCACATGACGCCGAAGCCGAAACGCTGGCTCACGACCCCCAGCAGGAAGGAGCCGATCGCGACCCCCGCATCGAACCCGGCGTAGTAGGTGCTGACGGCCAGCCCGCGTTCCTCGGGCCCGACCCGGTCGATGAGCAGGGCCATGGTGGCCGGCTGGGCCGAGCCGAACCCGAACCCGAACAGGGAGGCGGAGAGTACGAACAGGGCCGTCCCGTGGGCCAGCGGCAGGAGGGCCAGGGCCGCGGCGCCCAGCACCAGGCCGGGCACGATGGTGACCGCCCGGTTGTAGCGGTCGGACAGGCGGCCGGCGGCGATGCGGCAGACGATGAGGGCCAGCGCCTGGATCATGAAGTAGAACCCGGGGTTTGGAAACCCGCGGGTGCGGGCGAAGATGGCGATGAAGGCGCTGACGGCCCCGAACCCCATCCCCATGCAGAGGGCCATCCACGCGACCGGCAGGGCCCGGACCGACACCAGCCCCGTGCGCAGCGACCAGCGGGCGTGCGCAGGGTCGCCCGGCGCGCGCCGCTCACGCGTGAAGAGCGAGATGAAGAAGGCGGCGAAAGCCAGCCCTCCCGAAAAGTAGAAGAGGCGGTGAAACCCGATCGTGTCGATCAGCAGAAAGCCGACGGCCGGGCCGATGATCAGGCCCACGGCCTGCGCGGCCGCAAACAGCCCCACGGCCTCCCCCCGGCGGGCGCGCGGGGCGATGTCGGCGATGTAGGCGTTGCTCGCCGTGGTGTAGCAGCTCAACCCGAAGCCGTGCACGAAGCGCCCGACGAGCAGAAGCGGGATCGACCCGGTCAGGAAATAGATGACGCTGGCGAACCCGTAGCACGAAGTCCCGACCAGGATCAGGGGCCGCCGGCGCCAGGCGTCGGTCAGCCACCCCATCAGCGGGCGGAAAAGGAGGGCCGTCAGCGCGAGGGCCCCGCTCACCATGCCCGCGTCGGTCTGGCTCCCGCCGAGGCTGATGACGTAGACGGGCATGGTGGCCACCAGCATCTGCATGCCGAAGGAGTTGGTGAAATTGGCCAGTGCCGTCAGGACGAAGTCCCGCGCCAGCAGCCGGTCCCTCGCATCTGGAATCTCCCCCGAACCGGGGGCCGGCCCGTGAACCGTTCCGTTGTCGTCCGTCATCCCGGCCATGATTCCCAATCATAGCAGAGGGGCGCGCCTCCGCCCGGGGAGGGAGCAAAAAAAAAGCCGCGGACCCGGGGGATTCCGGATCCGCGGCTGGTTTGTCCCGCCCGGGCGGCCGGGCTATTTCCAGTCGTCCACCTTGGTGCCGCGGCCGACGCCGAAGTCGGTGACGAACCAGGTGGTCTGCCCCTGTCCCGCCACGACGATGTTCACCTGTCCCGCCTGCAGCGGCTTCATCATCGTTTCCGGGTCCTGCTTGCGCTGGGAGGCGAAGGGCTCCAGGCCCTGCATGGCCATGGAGGAATACATCGTGGAGATGACGCCGTTGCCCCAGTAGGAACCCACGGTCTTCTCCACGTTCTCCGCCAGCCACTTGCTCAGGTCGCGCTTGGTCGAGAACCCCTGGGCGTCCTTGAGAATGCCGGCGACCTCCGGGGTCATGATGACCGTGGCCCCCATCCCGGTCAGCGACCGCATGTAGTCGCGGATCAGGTGCTGCGGCGGGTAGTGCAACTGGACCTCCCCGACGCTCGAGATGTAGCTCCAGCCCGTGCCCACCGTGACGATGCTGTCGGCGGGCTTGAACCCCTTCAGCACGTGGGTGGGTTGCCACCCGGCCGGCAGGGCTTCCTCGTTCTCGGCGATGCAGAGGTTGTTGTACTGGATGTTGCTTCCCAGCCCGCTGAACGTCGTCTTGCCCGAATGGAGGTTCCCCGCCGTCTTCGACAGCAGGGTGTAGGCGCGGCCCACCACGCTGTTAACCTCGCTGTGGGGCCCCATGACGTTCAGGCCGTAGTTCATCTTGAGCTCGTTCCGGACCGGGCCGTTGACCAGGATCATGTTGGCCATGGAACTGGTCGAGTTGCCGAACGGCACCGCCGTCGAAACGGCGAGGATCAGGGGGAAGTGCGCCGGTTTGGCCCCGGCCATCACCGCGCAGACGGCCACTTTTTCCACCGTCATCGCCCGGGCTCCGCCGGGCCAGTTGATGACCTTCACAACCTCGTCCGGCTTGCGGCTGGTCCCCTTGAGCATGGCGGCCACCCGCTCCTCGGTCGGCAGGATGATCGGGTTGTAGTCGGTCCAGTCCATGTCCTTGAAGAGCTGCTGCAGGTTGTCCTCGGTGTCCGCCTTGAGCAGCCGCGGTTCCGGACGCGCCTCCGGGGGTTTCCCGGAGATCTTTTCCTTTTCGGTCAACGGCTTGGTCCAGGCGTCGACGATCGCCTGCATCATCGGTTTCCCGGTGACGACGTCGTTGCGCTCGAACACGTAGCTGTGGGCCACCGACCGGGGCTGGCCGGCGACCGGGAACGGGAAGCCCACGTAGCGGATCGGCATCCCGTTGGTATACTCGAAATCGTACCCCCTCGCGTAGTTGACGACATTGGCGCCCGCGGCGCCGATGGTGGGGATGTTCATCTGTTCCAGGGTTTTGGCATGTTGGCTCACGGCCGACGTACAGCCATCTCAACCCGATATGCCGACCAGGGCGGCGTTTCCGTTCTTGGCGATTTCCTTCCAGAGGGCGGGGTCATCCTGGGTGTACATGCCCGCTTTTCTCTTGATGACGATCTTCGCGCTGGGAATGTTCTGCGCGAACCAGGACTGGATTTCCTCGAACACGCTGTAGGCGGCTTCGGGCCCCCCCCAGCTGATATCCACCAGGTAAATCGTTTTCCCTTCGAGCGTGTCCAGGCGCGGGGAGAGCGGGATGCGGTCCACCATCTTGCTCTCGATGGCCGGATTCAGGACCGTGATCAGCGGCCCCGACGCGCCCTTGCCCTGCTGGGCGGGGAGCGGGGCCAGCCCGGCGAATGCCAGGGCCGCCGCGATCGTTAAGGTGATGCCTGTCAAAATTCGCTTATTCTTCACGTTTTCCTTCCCTTCCGATATATGGCGATCGGTCACCCGGCGGGGGCCGCCGGTGAACGTGTCCTCGATCCGACCTCTTTTAACACAATATCCCCTTTTCGTACAAGGGGAAACGGGCGTCCGGGGGCGGCGGAAGTCCGTGGTCCTCACTCCCTGGGGGCCAGCCGCAGCCGGACCACCTCTTCCGCCGCCTCGACGAGCCGGTCGAGCCCGTCGCGGCAGAGCGCGCTGACGGCGACGGCCTCGTAACGCCGGCACAGGGCTTCGAGCAGTCCGGGGGGGACCCGGTCGGCCTTGTTCAGGACCGTGAGCTTCGGGATGGCCCCGAGCTCCAGCTCCCCGAGGACGCGGTTGACGGCTTCCATCTTGTTTTCCAGGTTCGGGTCGGCGGCGTCCACGACGTGCAGCAGCAGGTCCGCGTCGGCCAGTTCCTCGAGGGTGGCGCGGAAGGCCGTAACGAGGTCCGGGGGGAGATCGCGGATGAAGCCGACGGTGTCGGTGATGATGACCTCCCCCTGGCGCGGGAAGCGCAGCCGGCGCGAGGTGGGGTCGAGCGTGACGAACATCTGGTCGGCCGCCGCGATGCTGCTTCTGGTCAAGGCGTTCAGCAGGGTGCTCTTTCCCGCGTTGGTGTACCCGATGATGGAGAGGACGGGAAGCCCCTGGCGCATGCGGCGCCGGCGGCGGACCCCCCGCTGCCGGGAGAGTTTTTCGATCTCCTTTTCCAGGTGGCGGATCCGGCTGCGGGCGCGGCGGCGGCCGATCTCGAGCACCGTCTCCCCGGGCCCCCGCCCGCCGATGCCGCCGGTCAGGCGTGACAGCCCGGCATCCTCCTCCGTCAGGCGGGGGAGGGAGTACTTCAGCTGCGCCAGTTCCACCTGCAGCTTGCCGTCGCGGCTGCGGGCCCGCTGGGCGAAGATGTCGAGGATGAGCTGGGTGCGGTCCACGGCCTTGAGCCCCGTGGAGTCCTCGAACGCGCGCGCCTGCGCCGGCTTGAGGTCGATGTCGAACAGGACCGTGTCGGCCCCGCGCCTCATGGCGGAAAGGGCGAGGGCGCGGAGCCGCCCCTGACCGACGATGGTGCGGGGGTGGATCTTTCCCCGGGCGAGCTGGATGGTCTCGGCGATATCGGCCCCCGCCGCCTTCGCGAGTTCGGTGATTTCCAGCCTGGTGTTTTCCCCCGGCGCCGTGACCAGGAGCAGGGCGCGTTCCCGCTCCGGCTGGTCCGCCCGCGCCGCCGTCATCCGGGAGAACTCGCTTTCCAGGGCGCGGATTTCCTCCTCCGGGTCGAAATCGAGACTGTAGACGTCGCGCGCCGTGATGGTGCGGAAGGGCTCGGCCGGTGAGGGGGCGCCATCCTGGACGGGGAGGATGTGGGCGAGTTCGATCGCCCCCGCGGTCCCGTCCTCCCCCACCTGCACGGCCGCGACCAGGTCCAGGCGGAGCAGGGCGAGGTCGGTCAGGTCGTCCTGGGTGAGCCGTTCGCCGCCGAGGTGGGTGTGGACCAGGCGCAGCCCCCGGAAGCGGCCGGTCCCCCCCCGCAGCCTCCCGATGTCGGGAAGCTCCAGGCGCTGCGCGTCCCCGAGGATCACGCTGCGCACGACGCCGTCGCGCGACAGGAGCACACCCACCTGCCGGCCGAGTTCGGCCGAGACGGAGGCCAGGTGGCGCGCCAGCTCCGGGGAAACGACCTGCCGGGGGGACACCCGGCGCCGGAAGGTGCGCTCGAGCGCGCTCCGCTGGGAGGGTTTCAGACCCTGGGTGTTGCCCGCTATCGACTGGATGATGTCCCCCTTTCCGGTCCAAGGCCTTGATTATAGCAACATTCGCCGGCAGGGGGGGCTCGGGCCCGACTTTTTTGCGCCGTCGCCGCAAAATTCCGGCTCAAAAGCCGGATGCCGCATTAGATATCCTGAGGGGACCGGATATGCTTTTTCGCGTGCAGTCGGCGGCCGTTTTCGGGATCACCGCCTACCCCATCTGGGTGGAGGTCGATTTCGAGTCGGGGAAGAAGCCGAAATTCAAAACCGTGGGCCTTCCCGACGCCGCGGTGCGGGAAAGCCACCAGCGGGTCAAGGCGGCGCTGCGCAACTGCGGTTTCGCCGTTCCGTCGAAGAACATCACCATCAACCTGGCGCCGGCCAACCTGAAAAAGGAGGGTTCGGCCTTCGATCTTCCCATGGCCGTCGGCATCCTGGGGGCGGCCGGTTTCGTGTGCCCCCGGGACCCGGCGTCCTGCCTCTACACGGGGGAACTCTCGCTCGACGGCAGTGTCCGCCCGGTCCGGGGGGCGCTCCCCATGGCCTCGATGGCGCGCGAGGAGGGGATCGCATCCCTGGTCGTTCCCGAGGCGAACGCGCCCGAGGCCGCGATCGTGGAGGGGGTCCGGGCCTTTCCCGTCCGGAACCTGCTCGAGGTCGTGGCCCTGCTCAACGGGGAGCGGCAGTGGATCGCCCACACGGTCGATCGCGCCCGGCTGATGGAGTCCCCCCCCTCCCCCGAGGCCGATTTCCGGGACGTCCGGGGGCAGTACCAGGCCAAGCGCGCCATGGAGGTGGCGGTTTCCGGCGGGCACAACGTCCTGCTCGTCGGGGTCCCGGGTTCGGGAAAGACCATGCTGGCCCGCCGTCTGCCGACCATCCTGCCGCCGATGAGTTTCGACGAAGCCATCGAGACCACCAAGGTCCATTCGGTCGCCGGGTTGATTTCGGACCGGGGGGGATTGATCTCCCGCCGCCCCTTCCGCGCCCCTCACCACACCGTTTCGGCCGCCGGCCTCGTCGGGGGGGGCGCCATCCCGCGGCCGGGCGAAGTCAGCCTGGCCCACAACGGCGTGCTCTTCCTGGATGAACTGCCGGAATTCCCCCGTCAGGTGCTCGACCTGCTGCGGCAGCCGCTCGAGGACGGGGAAGTCTCCATCGCCCGCGCGGCCGGCACGCTGACCTTTCCCGCCCGCTTCCTGCTGGCCGCGGCCATGAACCCCTGTCCCTGCGGGTACCGGGGCGACCGGCAGCACGAATGCTCCTGCACGCCCCCGATGATCCAGCGCTACCTCGGGCGCGTGTCGGGACCCCTGCTCGACCGCATCGACCTGCATGTCCAGGTGCCCGCGGTTCCCTACCGGGAACTGGCCGGGGAAGGGGAACGGGAGGATTCCCGGACGGTGCGCGAACGCATCGTGAACGCTCGGAGGATCCAGCGGGAGCGGCTCGGGGAATGCGGCGTCGCGTACAACGCCCAATTGGCGCCGCGTCTCCTGCGCCGGTTCTGCCGGCTCGATTCCGGGGGTGAGAAACTGCTGGAGAATGCCGTCACGCGGATGGGGCTGTCGGCCCGGGCCTACGACCGGGTGTTGCGGGTCTCGCGGACCCTGGCCGATCTCGAGGGGATCGGGGAGATCCAGCCTCGCCACGTGGCCGAAGCGATCCAGTACCGGACGCTCGACCGCAGGGTCGATTAGGATGGGGCGTCCCCGGCTCGTCAGGCCACGATCTTCTCGGCCCTGCACGGCTGGGGGATGAAAAGGGCCTCGTCGCGGTCGCGCGCGATCTGGTACACCGCGTCGCGGCAGATGGGGCACCGATCCAGATGCTCCAGGACCTCCAGCTTGTCATCGAGTTCCAGCTTGTCTTCGAGCAGAAGCACCAGGTTACGGAAACTGCAGGTTGTCATGCCCCCCTCCCTTTCGCGCCGGCGCGGCGGTGATTTCGAAATGGGGCCCGGGGCGGGGAATCTCGTCCCCGCGCGGCTCTCCGGTCCCAAGCCTATTCAACGTTTCTTCGGCCCCGCGATCAATCCGCCAAAATACCCAATTTCGTATGCGTAGTAGTGGCCAGAAGGCAGTACGTACTATTACCTATCGGCACCGTTTCCGGGGAGGTTGACAAAAATCGCGCCGCGGGTTCCTTCGGGCGGGAGGGTCGGGGAGGCACAAAAAAACCCGCGGGACCAGGCTTGGCCTCTGCCCCCGCGGGCTTCTGACGATCCGTGGGTTTTCCGGGCCCCGCCGCCGTGAGGGGAGCGGCCCGGCGAAACGCCTATTCCTTTACGCAGGAATCGGTCGGGCACACCGATGCGCACATCGGCTCGTCATGGACGCCCTTGCATTCGGTGCACTTTTCAGGAGCGATGTAATAAAAGTCCTGGGAAAGAGCCGGTATGGTCTTGCCCTCGAATTCATAATCCTCGCCGCCCGCAAAAATCGCCTCGTTGGGGCATTCCGGCTGGCACGCGCCGCAGCTGATGCAGGTATCCGTTATCTTCAGGGCCATTGTGTGTCATCCTCCAGCGAATAAACAGTCCTCTGTCAAAACCGGCTTCATAGTAGCACGGAACCGCAGGGAGCGCCGAATGTTTTTCCCGCTCTTGCGGCCTCCGGCCGCGCTCGCGCGCCGTCCCCGGACCCAATTCCAGGATGGGGAAAACCCCGCTCGTGTGGTAGGCTGAAGGGCGGTATCTGAGCCTGGAGACAACGCATGAAGGCAGCCCTTCTGGTCGGCCCGGAAAAGATCGAAATCGGGGAGGCGGACCCGCCGCCGCTCGGGGACGGGGAGGTCCGGATCCGGCCCGTCCTGGCCGGGATCTGCGGGACGGACATTTCCATTTACCTGGGGCACCGGCCGGCGCCCTATCCCTTCATCCTCGGGCACGAGGTCATGGGCCGGGTCGCGGCCGTGGGCGCGGGGGTCGGGGCCCTGCGGGTCGGCGATCGCGTGATCGTCGAGCCGAACTACCCCTGCGGGGAGTGCCCCCTGTGCCGGAGGGGTCGGGGGGCCGTCTGCGCCCGCAAGGGGAGCATGGGGGTAAACCTGCCGGGCTGTTTTTCCGAATACGCCACGGCCCCCGCGGAGTTCGTCTGGAGGATCCCCGACGGGGTCTCCGACCGGGACGCGGTCACGATCGAGCCCCTGACGGTGGCGCTTCACGGCCTGCTCCAGTCGGGCATCGGGAAGGGGGACACGGCGGCCGTGATCGGGTGCGGCGTGATCGGCCTCCTCCTTGTCCACTCCGCCGCGGCGATGGGGGCCCGGGTGCTTGCCCATGACCGGATCGAGCACAAGCGCGAACTCGCCCGGGCGATGGGGGCCGCGATCGTCTCAGGGGGCGAGGACGCCGCCGGACTCTGGGAGCGCGAGGGGGTCACGGCCGTGTTCGAGTGCGCGGGGGCGGGCGCGACGGTGGAGCTGGCGCTGTCGGCTGCGCCGCGGGCGTCCGAGGTGATCCTGCTCGGGCTTTCCGCCGAGCCGGCCGGTTTCCTCCCGATGCGGCTGGTGCGGGAGGGGATCCAGGTGCGGACCTCGATGATCTACGACCACCCGGAGGATTTCGGCCAGGCGATCGACCGGGTCGCCTCCGGGGAGCTCGAGCCGGCACGCGTTGTCACGCGCTCCTTCCCCTTCGAATCGCTGGGGGAGGCGCTCCGGGTGGCGGCCCTGGGCAACGAGGGGAAGATCCTGATCGCGATGGAGTAGGGCCCGGGGAGAGGGAGGCAAAGTGACGTACCGCATACTGCTGATCCATGGACCGAACCTCGACCTGCTCGGGGACCGGGAGCCGTCCCATTACGGGACGATGAAGCTCGAGGAGATCAACGCCCGGATGGAGCGCATCGCCGAACAGCAGGGCGCCCTGCTGCGTGCGCTGCAATCGAACAGCGAGGGGGCGCTGATCGACGCGATCCACGACGCCCGGCTCTGGGCCGACGGCATCGTCATCAACCCGGGGGCCTACACGCACTATTCCTACGCCCTGCGCGACGCCCTGGCCGCCGTCCGGCTGCCGGCCGTCGAGGTGCATCTCTCCAACGTGCATGCGAGGGAGGAGTTCCGCAGGATCTCCGTGATCGCGCCGGTGGTGACGGGAACCGTCGCGGGGCTGGGGTGGCGCGGCTACGCGGCCGCCCTCGAGGCCCTGCTCGGCCTGCTCGCGGACGGGCGGGAGGGTCAGTCCTGATTTTCCGGCGGTCCCGGAAGCGGGACTCCCAGCTCCCGAAGCAGCTCCAGGAGGCGCCGGGCCGCCTGCTCGACGCCGAGGCCCGTCGTGTCCAGGGTGATATCGGCCTGCGCGTAGGCCGGGGCCCGCTCCTCCAGAAGCGCGCGGACCCGTCGCTCCCGGTCGTCGGCCCGCAGCATCGGCCGGTCGTCCCCTCGCCCGGCGCGCTCGAGGATCGCACCGACATCGGCCGTCAAGGTGACGATCACGCCCGAACGACGGAGCCGGTCGAGGTTCCCCGGATCAACGACGGTGCCCCCGCCGGTGGCGATGACGAGGCCGGTTTCCCCCGCCACGCGCTCCACCATGCGCCGCTCCAGGGCGCGGAACGCCGGCTCCCCGCGGGAGGCGAAGATCTCGGGGATGCTCACCCCCTCCTCCTCTTCGATCGCGGCGTCGAGATCGAGGAAGCGGTACCCGGCCAGCTCGCCCAGCCGTCTCCCCACCGAGGATTTTCCGGTCGCCATGAACCCGCAGAGAACGATGTTGCTCCGCTCTTTCATCCCGCCCCTCTCCGGCGGCGCGTCCCGCGCCGGCCGCAAAGGGACCATTGTCGGCCTTCGGGGCTTCCTTGACAAGGAGCGAGCGCAAAATTTATAGTCATGGTTTTCCGCAAAGGACCCCGATGAAGCGTTCCCGATGGATCGGCATCGCCGCGGCCGTCGCCGTGGCCCTCGTCATCGCTCTCATCCCCGCCTCCGCGGGGCTCGCCGCCGGCGCCCGGCCGGTGCTGGCCGTGTCCGCCCTGGCGATCGCCCTCTGGCTGTTCCAGTCCATGAACAACGGCGTCGCCTCCATCCTCATGATGGGGCTCATGGTAGCCGTCGGGGTGAAGCCCCAGCTGGTCCTGAGCGGGTTTTCCAGCCCCCAGTTCTGGATCCTCCTGTGCGTCCTCTACTACGGGTGCGCCATGCAGAGGACGGGACTGGCCGGAAGGCTCTCCTATTACGTGCTGACGCTCTTCCCGGGGACGTACGCCGGGATCCTCGCCGCCCTTTTCGTCATCGGGTCGGTGCTGGCCCTGGGCATCCCCTCGATGACGGTGCGCACGGCCATCATGGTGCCGATCGCCTGGGCGCTGGTGCAGTCGCTGGGCCTCGCGCCCCGCAGCCGCGGCTGCGCCCTGATCATGCTGACATCGATCGAAATGGCCGTCATCCCGGGGACCGCCCTCCTTTACGGGTCCCTGTTCGGGCCCTTCGTGGAATCGGTGTTCCAGACCCGGCAGATCCCGATCGCGTTTCTCGAGTACGCCAGGGTTATGGCGGTCCCGACGCTGCTGTTGTGCGGACTGGTGCTGGCGGTCAACCCGCTGGTGCTCCGGCCCGAAAAGCGACTCGAGGCATCCCCCGCGTTCGCCAGGGAAAGGCTCCGGGCCCTCGGGCCGCTTTCGCGCCCGGAATGGATCACGGCCGCCGTGGTCGTCCTGTCCATCGCCTTCTGGGCCGGCGACCGCGTCCACCACCTGCCCAGTTTCCTGGCCGGCATGTTCGGGATGGCCGTCCTGGCCCTGGCCGGCATCCTGCGCGACGAGGATATCGGCGGCGGAGTCTCCTGGACGCTGCTCCTGTTTCTAGGGGGGATCTTCGGGCTGGCCAACATCATCCAGGAATACCGGATCACCGACTGGCTGACGGGCTACATCGTTCCCGCGGCACAGGCCCTGGCCTCGAGCCCCCTGGTCGTGCTCCTGGTGGCGGCGCTGGCTTTTCTGCTGCTGCGCTTTTTCGACCCGACGGGCTTCATCGCGATTCCGGTGCTCTTTCTGCCCGTGGCCGATGTCATCGGCGCAGACGCCATCCCCCCGCTGGTGCTGGTCGCCCCGCTTCTGCTGGCGACCTCCCCCTTCTGGCTTTCCCATCAGAATTTCTGGATCGCCATGGGGGAGGGGATGACGTCGGGCGAGGCGTTCAGCGCTGGGCAGCGTGCGCGTCTCGCCAGCGTCTACGGCGCCATGGTGCTGGTGGCCCTGGTGCTCAGCTTCGGGTACTGGAAGCTGATCGGCGCCCTCTAATCCGGCTGGCGACCGGCCCGAGACAGCGCCTTCCCGCCCCGGCGCACCTTGACCATTTCCGCGGCGATGGCCAGCGCGATCTCCTCGGGGGATTCCGCCCCGATATCCAGGCCGATGGGGGCGTGCACCCTCCGGAGCCGTTCCTCCGGGATCCCCTCCTCGTCCCGGAACCGGAGAAAGCAGGCCTGGATCCGCCGCCGGCTGCCGATCATCCCGATATATCTGGCCGGGCTGTCCAGTACCTTCCGGAGACAGGGTTCATCGTACTGGTGACCGCGGGTGATCAGCACGATGTAGGTCTGGGGCGTGATGTCCATGCCGCCCAGCGTCTCCGCCATGTCGCCGACCAGGACGGCGTCCGCTTCCGGAAATCTCTCGCGGTTGGCGTAGACGACCCGGTCATCGAGAACGGTGACGTGATAACCCAGGGTCTTCGTGAACCGCACCAGGGGGATGGCCAGGTGCCCGGCGCCGACTATGACGGCCCGGCGCATGGCGGTGATGACGTCGAAGAAGAGGTCGGCGCGTCCCCCCGTCCCCCCGGGTTCGATCGTGATTCTCCGGCTCTGTTCCAGTTCGAGCCGGACCGCCGCTTCCTTCAGGATGCCCCGGAGCAACTCGGGGTGGACGATGTTTCCGGCCAGCACGGACCCGTCGCGCACCAGGCATTTGTCGCCCGGGGCCGCGCCCTCGATCCCGTCGGCCTCAAGCAGGGTCACCAGTACCGCCGCCTCGCCCCGCGACGAGATTTCGGTCAGGGGGGCGATCAGCTCCCGGCACCCGGCCCGGGTGTCTTCGGGGTCCCAGGGGTCGATGAAGGCGTCGAGGACTCCGCCGCACACGGCGGGGCTGTTCGAAGCGATGTCGTCCATGAGTTCCACCTTCACGAGCGCGGGCCTGCGGGTTCGGATCGACTGGATCGCCTCGCGGCGCACCTCCGCCTCCCCGCACCCCCCTCCGATGGTTCCCATGATGTCGCCTGAGGCGGTAACCACCATTTTGGCCCCGATCTCCCTCGGCGTGGAGCCGATGGTGGACACGATCGTGGCGACCGCGAGTGTTTCCCCCGACTCCAATCGCTGCTTTATCCGGTCATACATAATCGCCGCTCCTGTCGAGTGTCGCTCCCTCCCATGCCGGAGGAGCCCTTATTCTTTACATCATAAAAGGGATTGGGGCCAGTCCATTCTGGCCCCGGATTCTTCCGGTCCCCGGGTCCTGCGGCGGCGGAAGGAAGGCGGCGCTGCGGCGGAGGGGGCGCGTCAGTCCAGCAGGTGGAGGGCCCTGGCCTTGAGCAGGAGGTACACCCGCAGGCCCGGCTCGAGTTCGAGGATGCGGACCGTGGCCGGGGTGACGCTGACCTTGAAGTCCACCCCGCAGGAAACAATGAGTTCCGCCCGGTCCATCTCCCGGAGGATGTGGTGGATCACTCCCTCGAGCACGTTGCGGGCGCTGGTCTGGGTGATCCGTTCGCGCGATACCAGGATGTCTTCGGAACGGATGCCGACGGTCACCCGGCTGCCCGGGGGAAGGCCGCAGTAGGCGGCTTCGATCCTGCACGAACCCAGTTCGATGGAGGTGATGCCGTCCTCCGGGTGATGGCCGAGGACCCGGCCGATGAAAATGTTCTCCGCACCGACGACCCTCGCCACCGGGGCGGTCCTGGGGGCGTTGAAGATTTCGAGCGGCGCGCCCTCCTGGACGATCCGTCCCTCGTCGATCACCAGCATGTTCTTTCCCAGGCGGATCGCCTCGGTGTGGTTGTGGGTGACGTACACGAACGGGATCCCCGACCTCTTCTGGATCTGTGCGATCTCCTCGACGAGGAGCGACCGGGTGGAGACATCCACGGCCGAAAGGGGCTCGTCCAGGAGCATGATCGCGGGGTCCGCCGCCAGCGCGCGCGCGAGTGCCACCCGCTGCTGTTCCCCCCCCGACAACTGGCCGGGGTGCCGGTCCGCCGTCTTCGCGATCCCCAGCAGCGACAAGAGCTCCCGCGCCCGGTCCCGGGGCGACCGCCCCTCCCGCCCGCGCGCGCCGTAGAGGACGTTGTCGAGGGCCGAAAGGTGGGGGAAGAGGCGATGGTTTTGAAACACGTACCCCACCCGCCGTTTCCGCATGGGCAGGCGGACGCCCGAGGCGGAGTCGAAGAAGAGGGTGTCGCCGAGCGAGATCCTCCCCTGGTCCGGATCCATGATTCCCGCGACGGTGCGCAGGATGCTGGTTTTGCCGGCGCCCGAGGCTCCGAAGAGCACCGTGATCCCGTCCCCGGCCCGGAAATGAACGTCGATGACGGGACCCCGGCCGTCGCGGGGTCCCAGGCGTTTCCGGATGCGCGCGTCCAGCACGGGTCAGCTCCTCGGCGCCGGGCGCGACAGACGGTTGGTGAGGTAGACGACGGTGACCGATATCCCCGTCAGGATCAGCGCCAGCCACTTCGCGGTGGCGTCCTCCCCGCCCGCCACGGCCTCGTAAATGGCCAGCGGCATCGTCTGGGTCTTCCCCTGGATATTGCCCGCCAGCATCAGGGTCGCGCCGAACTCCCCGAAGGCGCGCGCGAAACTGAGGATGACACCGGCCAGAATCCCCCTGCCGGCCAGGGGGAGGGTGATGCGGAAGAAGGTTTCCGGTTCGCTCTTGCCCATCAGCAGGGAAGCGGTTTCATACTCGGGGTCGACGCTTTCGATCGCCGCCCGGGCGGATTTGATCATCAGCGGCAGGGCGACCACGGTCGAGGCGATGACGGCGGCGACCCAGGTGAAGGTGACGGTCCAGCCGGTCAGGGCATAAAGCGGCTCCCCCAGCACTCCCCGCCGGCCCAGGAGCAGGATGAGGTAATACCCGGTCACGGTCGGAGGGAGCACCATCGGCAGGGTGAGCAGGGCGTCGAGCAGTTCCCTGCCGCGGAACCGGCGCTTGGCCAGCAGGTAGGCGAAGGCGGTGCCCACGATGGCGATGACGACGGTGGCGATGCTGACCACGAGGAGCGAGAGCCGGAGCGATTGGACGATCATCGGTCAGTGTATTTCGAGAAACCCGTGTTTTCGGAGGACCGCCTGCCCGGCCGGGCTCGTCGCCAGGTCGATGAAAAGGCGGGCTTCATCCGGGGCGCCTGTCCCCTTCACGGCCGCCATCGGGTAGACGATGGCGTTGTGCGTCCCGGGAGGGGCCTTGGCCACGGTGCGGACCTTCCCCGAAGCGACGGCGACATCCGAGGAATAGACGATCCCCGCGTCCACCTCCCCCCGGGCCACGTAGTCCAGCACCTGGCGCACATTTTCCGCCAGGATGAAGCGCGGCTCGAGCCGGTCCCACAGGCCGAGCTGCCCGAGCGTTTCCCGGGCATACTGGCCCGCGGGCACCGTTTTCGGGTTCCCCAGGGCGATTCTCGCGACGCCGGGCCTTCCGATGTCGGTGAACGCGGAGAGCCGCGCGCGCGGGCCGGCGGGCTCGATGAGGACCAGCTCGTTGCGCGCGAAGTCTCTCCGGGTATCGGGGAGGATCAGGCCCCTGGACTCGAGTGCATCCATCTGCCTGGCCGACGCGCTGGCGAAAATGTCCGCGGGGGCCCCCGCCTCGATCTGCTTCTGCAGCAGCCCCGAGGAGCCCAGGTTGAACCGGACGCGCACCCCCGTCCGCTTTTCGAAGAGCGAGCCGATTTCCCCGAAGGCGTTCTTCAGGCTGACGGCGGTGGACACGATGATTTCCTCCCGGCCGGCCGCGGGGAGGGGCCGGGCGGCGAAGCCCAGGATGGCCGCAAGGAGCAGCGCGGTCTCGATGAAACGTCCTCCCCTCATGGCCTGCCCCCCTTTCCGTCGCACCCCCTGCCTGCCGGGCGCCTGTCTTGCGAAAGAGACAGTGTAAAACAAATGGGCCCGAACTGAAAGCGCCTTTCGCCGGTCCGCCGCCCGGGGCGGGGGCCCGTGTACCCGGGGCGCGGCGACGGGGCTGACACCGCCACGCCCGCCGTGATAGAGTGTGAAGGATGCCGGGGCGTTCGCCCCGGGGCGAAAGAGGCGGTCATGTCCATCGAAAACAATCTTGCAAGGTACCGGCAGAAGCGGGGGCTCTCGGCGATCGAACTGGCCCGGAAGGTCGATGTCAGCCGCCAGACCATCTACGCGATGGAGACGGGGACCTATGTGCCGAACACGCTGGTGGCTCTGAAACTGGCGCGGGTGCTCGAAGTGCGGGTGGAAGACCTTTTCCGGCTGGAGAGCGCCGAAGTCCCGGTCCACACGGAGACGGCCGACCTGCTCCCCTCGGAACAGGAGGCGCAGCCGGGGCTGCCGGTACAGCTGTGCGACGTCGACAACCGCCTTGTCGCCGTATTGCCGGCACCGGCCGCCTGGAGCCTGCCGCCGGCCGACGCGGTCCTCATCGAGGCGGGGAAGCGGCGGCGCCGGGCCAGGGTCCAGCTCTTTCAGGAGGACCGGCAGTATCGCAAGCGGCTGCTGATCGCCGGCTGCGATCCGGGCATCTCCGTCCTCCTGCGCCACCTGCAGCGGGAGGGGGTGGAGGCCGTGGTCGCCTACCGGAACAGTTCGCAGTCGCTCGACCTGTTGAAGCAGTCCCTGATCCATGTCGCCGGTTCCCACCTGCGCGACGCGGCGACCGGGGAATCCAATCTCCCCGCGGTCCGCAGGCAGTTCCCGAAGGGATCGGTCGCCGTCATCTCCTACGCGATCTGGGAGGAGGGGATCGTGGTGGCCCGCGGAAACCCCAAGAAGATCCTGGGGGTGGAGGACATGGCGCGCAGCGACGTGACGATCGTCAACCGCGAGCCCGGTTCGGGCAGCCGCCTCATGCTCGACACCCACCTTCAGCGGGGGGGGGTCCCCCCGGAAAGCGTCAACGGCTACCGGGAGATCGCATCGGGACACCTGCCGGCCGCCTGGCAGGTCAAGAGCGGCCGCGCGGACTGCTGCCTGGCCACCAAGACCTCCGCCTGCGTGTTCGGACTCGGCTTCATCCCCCTGGAGAGCGAGCGCTACGACCTGGTGATCGGGAATCAGAATCTCGGTCACCCGGCCGTACAGATCCTGCTGGACACCCTGGGACGCACCGCCTTCCGCAGGGAACTCGAGGGGCTGGGGGGCTACGACACCCGGATCGCGGGCGATCGGCTGATCTGACCTCATGCCGGCAACGCCGTTCGGGCCGCCGCAATTTTGGGGGTTACCAGGATGAAAAGAGGGTCCTTGTGCATGCTGGCGGTGTTGGCGGGCATCCTGCTGGCGGCCGGATGCCGGACCGGGCCGGAGGAGCGCTACGCCCTGAAGGGGCGCGTGGTGGCCTCCGACCCTCCGGCCGGGCGCGTGACGGTGGCGCACGAAGCGATTCCGGGCTTCATGGACGCGATGACCATGCCTTTCCGCGTGCGGGACGGGTGGGCGCTCGAGGTGCTCTCCCCGGGGCAGGAGATCGAGGCCACCCTGGTGGTTGCCGGGGAGCGCTCCTGGCTCGAGGGGATCCGGATCTCGGAGACGAAGAGTTCGGGGGACACCCTGGTTACGAGCCCCGGTCCCCGGATCGGGGCGGAGGTCCCCGACTTCGGGCTCCTGGACCAGGACGGCCGGCGGATCGGGCTCGCCGGGTATCGCGGCCGGCCGCTGCTCGTGACCTTCATCTACACCCGCTGCCCCCTGCCGGACTACTGCCCCCGGACCAGCGGCCACTTCCACCGGATCCACCGGCAGGTCGCGGCGCTCCCGGACGGGAGGAGGCCGCGCCTTCTGACCGTCAGCTTCGACCCGGAATACGACACACCGGAGGTGATGAGGCGTTACGGGCGGCGCTATGTCGCGCCCGGGGCGTTCGGGGAATGGATTTTCGCGACCGGTTCCCCGGAGGAAATCCGGGAGATCGCGGAATGGTTCGGGCTCAGCTACTGGAAGGAATCGGACCAGTTCGTGCACTCGCTCGTCACCGCGCTGGTCGGGCCGGAGGGGAGGCTGGTGCGCCTGTACCCGGGGAATGAATGGACGCCGGAAGAGGTCCTGGCGGAATTCCGGTGACAGCCTCCGTCCTGCTGGGGAAGCACCAGGAAATGCGGGAGCGCCTCGAGAGGCGGTTTCTCGAGATCCAGACGCGTTACGCCTCCAGGATGCGGTGCTCCGGGGGGTGCGCCCGCTGCTGCCGGGGCCTTTTCGACATCCCGCTCCCGGACGCCTTCCTGGTGGCCCGGGCCTTCGGCGCGCTCCCTGCCGAGATCAGGGCGCCCGTGGCCGGCCGGGCCGCCCGGATCCAACGCCGGCTCCTGTCCGAGGCGCCCGGTCTCGATCCCCCTTTCTTCCTGACCTCCCTCTCCGAAGAGGAGATCGACCGGCTGGTGGAAGCGCTGACGGGGACCGCCTGCCCGTTCCTGGACGGCGAGGAACGCTGCCTGATCTACGACTTCCGGCCGCTTGCGTGTCTGCTCGAAGGGATCCCGATGGTCGATCTCTCCGACGGGCTGTTCGGCGACTGGTGCGAGCTGAATTTCCGGGAGGGGGTGTCCGCGGAGATGGAGCGGGACCTGGCGCTCGATTATTACGAAATCGAGGCGGCCGGGAGCGCCCTGTCGGAAGCGCTCGCGCAGCATGTCCTGGGAATCGGGCGGAGGGAAGTCAGGCTCTTCATTCCTTCGATTGTGGCCGGTTACGCGGATTACTGGGCGCCGGCCATGGAGCGGTCTGGATGCCGGGGGAAGACCCTATCGACCGGCGGATGGCGGCCGTAAGCTCCGCGATGGAGCAGCATTTGTTCAAATAGGCCGCCGCACCCGCCAGCAGCATCGCGGACTCCCGCTCCTCCTCCGCGTACACCGACAGCCCGACGACGCGGATTCCGGGCATTTCGGCGCGGATCCGGCGGGTGGCCTCGATGCCGTCGACCCCCGGCATCCCCAGGTCCATGAGGACCACATCGGGCCGCAGCCGGCGCGCCGCTTCCAGCGCGGCGTCACCGTCTCCCGCCTCCCCCACGATCGCGATATCCGGTTCCTGGTTGAGGGAGGATGCGAGCCCGCGCCGCATGACCGGGTGGTCGTCCACCACCAGTACCCGTATGGTGCGGCTGAGCGGAAATGTCCCCGGGGTGTCGTCGAGGGCCATGCGTCACCTTATCCCGGCGGGCGGGGAGCCACGGGCGTCCGCTCCGGCCGGGCCCTTGAACGTATTCTATCAGACGCCCCCGCCCCGGGTCATTCCCAATCTCCCGTCCCCGCCCGCCGTCGGAAAGGGCCCGGAGGCCGATTTCATCCGCCGCCGGCCCCCGGCGGGCGGAAATGGTCGCAGAGCTCCGTCAGGTTCCGGATCAGGAGATCGCACCCGGAGGACGCGAGCTCCTCTTCGGGCCGGAAGCCTCCCAGCACGCCGCAGGTGAAAACGCCCGCCCGCCTCCCCGCCTCGATGTCCACCCGGCTGTCGCCCACCATGACCGATTCCGAGGCGGGGATCCGGCACCGGTGCATGGCTTCCAGCAGCGGCCCGGGATCGGGCTTGCGGTCGGGGGTGCTGTCCCCTCCCAGGATGACATCGAAGCGGCCGGCCACCCCCAGCCCCTCGAGGATGCGCCGGCAGAAATCGGCGGGTTTGTTCGACACCAGGGCGTAGCGGGCCCAGTCGAGCCGCTCGAGGGCTTCCGCGGCGCCCGGGTACAGGTGCGTGCGGTCCAGGAGGTGGCGGCCGTATTCCTCCCGGAACAGCTGCACTCCGCGCGCGGCTTCCTCCGGGAGGGGGGGGCGTCCCGCCGATTCGGCGAGGGCCCGTTCGACGAGGGCCTGCACCCCGTCCCCGACGAAGCTTCCGATCCGCGCGGCGGGGATCGCGGGCAGGTGCAGGCGGCCCAGAGCGAGGTCGAGCGACCTGACGATATCCTCCTGGGAATCGATCAGCGTCCCGTCGAGATCGAACAGGAAGAGACGGCAGGTGCGGGTTCGCCGCGGCGGCATCTAGCGGCTCCCGATCATCGACAGCGCGTGGCCGAGTTCGGGCAGGATGATCGATTCCATCGCCAGCCGGCAGGCCCGGGGGCTGCCGGGCAGGCAGAAGAGGATCTTTCCCCCGACGGAGCCGGCCAGGGCGCGGGAAAGCATGGCCGCGCTCTTCACCTGCGGGTAGCTGAGGAACATGAAGAGGGCGTTGAAACCGGGGAGTTCCTTGTCGAGCATGTCCCTGACCGCCTCGATCGTGACGTCGCTCGGGGCGAGCCCGGTCCCGCCCGTGGTGATGATGGCCTGGATCTTCCCGTTCCGGACCAGCGCGCGCACCGCCGCCCGCAGCCGCCGGCGGTCGTCGGGAAGGACCTTGCGCGCCGTCACCTCATGGCCGCGGCTCTCGAGCAGCTCCTGGATCACGTCCCCGGACCTGTCGCTGGCCAGGGTGCGCGAGGAGGAGAGGGTGATGATCCCTACCCGCGCGCGGATGTCGGCGTGGGCCTTGTGTTCCGCCGCCGAATCCGCCAGTTTTCGTTTTGTCATGGCTCCGCGCTCCCTCCCGTAAAGGGGGCATGATGCCATGCCCCGGCCCGATTTTAAAGCGGGATCGCGCCGGTGCAGAACCTGCGGAGTACGGGCTCGAAATCGGAGCCGGTCAGGATCCGGCGGGAGATATCCTCGACGCGGCGCTCCTCGGCTTCGTCGCACGGGGGGAGGGAGTCCGCGTCCTCCCCCAGGATGCTGCTCAGCCGGACCATGTGGACGATTTCATGGGTGAGGATATAGACGAAAAAGGGGTAGAGGCGGTCGGTGAGCCGTTCCCGCCTGGCCGCGGCCAGGATGCCGGGGTCGTTGAGCTCGATGCGGTAAAAATCGAACAAGCGGTCGCGGTGCGCCTGCTGCACCGGGCGGACCCTCGCCAGCGCTGGGTCCGGCAGGGGTTCCCACTCGGTGTCCTTCTGGGTCAGGAGGTCGTAGCGGAGCTGTTCCCAGCGGAAGGGGGGGATGCGGTAATACTCCATCGTGCGTTCTTCCGCGTCGTTCAGGGCCTCTACCAGCAGGCTTCTCTGTGGATGCGAAAAGGGCATGGCCCCCCCAAAAAGGTCAGACCTTGCTTTCGGAAGCCTTGCTCCCGGCGGCTGCCGGGGACCCGGATTCCGCGGGCTTGGACGGACCCGCGCCCGGGCTGGACGTTTCCGTCCCCGACGGGGAGGAGGAACGCTTGGCGTAGTCGGTGAGGTACCATCCGCTCCCCTTGAGCTGGAAGCTCGAATGGCTGATCAGCTTCTCCACCCTGGCTTTGCAGAACCGGCATTCGGTGAGCGGCTCGTCGGACACCTTCTGGAAAGCCTCGAAAATCTCGCCGCATTTGGTGCACTGGTACTCGTAGATAGGCACGGCCTAAACCTCCATACATTGCTTTGATTGCCGCTGCAAAGATAATATCGGAAAGCCACGGAGTCAAACCCCGGGGAAAGATTTTGCGTCCCGCCGCGGACCGGCGGGTCAGGCCTCGTGCCCGAAGATCTCGGTGCGGAAGAAGCGGACCAGGGCCTCCTTGCGGCGGCGGTCCCCGGCGTGCAGGGGGATCAGGCTCCTGGGCGGCCACCGGAGCAGCGTCATCTCGTATTCCATCGTGAGCCCCCTGCCGGTGAGGTACCAGCAGAAGAGCAGCCCGAACAGCAGCCCCGGGGGGATGAATCCCCCGTCCTCGTTGATCGTGATGCCGAAGACCCCCGGATCGGCCCGGTCGGGGACCATGCGGGCCAGCCGGAGGTAGGTCCTCAGCCCGTCGTCGGAGAGGAAGCTCCTCCTCTCGCCGGGGGGGGCGAGGACGATTTCATAGCGGCGGGAGCCGTTTTGCCGGATCCAGCGGCGCTGACGGACATAGCTCCCCAGCAGCGACTCCCCGAGCGCCACCAGGAGGTCGTCCCGGAGCCTGGAGGGTTGGGACCGCAGGTCCTCGTGCAGGTAGAGAAAGCGGTCCTCCGGGCTGAAATATCCCAGCACGTTGTCCCAGTCGGTGCTCCGGTCCCATTGGACCGCGGGCCGGAGGCGCACCCCCCGGAAGAACTCCAGGTGGCGGCTCCGGATGTCGCGGTTGTCCCACGCGACCTTCATGAACAGATCGCGCAGCCAGGCCGGCTTGAAGACCTTGCCTTCGAGGGCGGTCCGTATGGATTCGAGATGGCGGCAGAGGAGGGGGGCCCGGCCGCCGGGCGCCGGGGGCTTCCGCCCCTCCTTCTTCCGGCGGTGGGGGGGGGCGCCGCGGAGGTTCCACCCCGTCCGTCCCCCGGAATGATTGTCGGTGTAGAGCAGGGTGCGGATGGCCAGGGCGAACCTGCCCGGGTCGTGATGAATGGCGAGCGTTGTCGCGGGCCGGTTCGGGGAGAAGAGGGTGGCTTCGACCGGGTGCACTCCCATGGCCTCCACCGCGGCGCGGTCGAGGTGGATGGGGCTCTTCCCCTCGAGCGCGTAATTGCGCAGGATGTTTCCCGGGACATGCTCCAGGTTGGCGCTCAGCACGATGTCGAACAGCCCGCGGATCCCCTGCGGCACATTCCGGTCATAGGCTTCGACCAGCTCCGAGACGAGGAACCCGCGCGCCTGGTTCTTCAGCGAAATGTCCGTTTCCCCCTCCTGGACCCAGGAGTTGGCCGCCAGAATCTTCAGGGCGCCGCGGTTGGCCCGGATGGCGGCGGTGATCGGCTCCAGCTGGAGGATGGGGATGATGCTGGTGTACAGGCTTCCGGGCGCCAGGAGGATCAGGTCCGCCTCCCGGATCGCCCGCGTCACCGCGGAGCCGACCGCGGGCCGGCTGTTGAACAGGGCGGTCACCCTGTCCACCGGCGTGTCCCGGCGGGCGGATGCCGACTTGCTCTGCCCGTAGACCGCCACCCCGTTGGCATAGCGGAACTCCAGCTGCCCCGGCGTCGAGGTGGCCGGGAGGATGCGCCCGGCCGGGGCTCCGATCAGGGAGGCGATATGGTCGATTCCCCTCTGGATCTCTCCCAGCCCCGGCGGCCGGTCGGTCCTTCCCCCGGCCGCCCGGAAAATGGCGGCCGTCAGCAGCAGGTTTCCCAGGGCGTGGCCGGCGGGGCGGATGCCCAGGCCCGGCGGCGGCGCACAGGCGCAGGCGCCCAGTTCGGCCAGCGCCCCGGCAAGGCTTTCGGGGCACGACGGACGCATGGCCCGGGGGAGGACGAGCAGGGGGTCGGCCGCCCGCCGGCGGTTTCGGGGATGCCGGTCGAACCGGTGATTGAACAGGCGGTGAACCAGCCGGACCAGTTCGAGCGCTCCCTCTCCGGAGAGCGCGTACGTGCGCTCGAGATTCCGGGGAAGGATATAGGAAAGCAGCAGCTTCCGGATATCTCCCACGCCGATCATGGGAAGCGACTGCAGCAGCCGTCCGGTCGATCCGCCGTCGTCGGTCGTGCAGACGATGGCGGTAAGATGCGGGAAGAACCGCTTCAGCCCCGCGAACGGCTCGTCGGGCCAGTCCGGCGCCTGGGAGTTGCCCCCCACGATCGTGGACAGGCCCGTCCCCCCTCCCAGGACCACGACCCGTGCACGTTGCGGGTCGAAGCGGAGCACCTCCTCCGCCCGTCGGCGCATCTCCTCGGCGGGCGTATCGGAGCCCTGCCCGGTCAGGAGGTACTCCACCAGGTTCTCGACCGGTGTCCGCGACCCGTCCGGGGGCCAGGACACCGCCCGGGGCCAGTCTGAAAACAGATCTTTGTTTGCCTCGCGACGCATGTCCCCAAAAAGTCCGGAGGTTACAGGATTCCTTGTTTGAAGGCGAAAGAGACGGCCTGCGCCTTGCTGTGCAGCTCGAGTTTCACCAGGATGTTCTGTATGTGATTTCTGGCCGTGAAATGGCTGATGTCGAGCTTTCGGGCCAGCGCCTTGGTAGAAAGTCCCTCCGCAAGCAGGGTCAGCACCTCCAGTTCACGCGCCGACAGCGCCGCGAAGGCGGGCCGGCCGACCTGGTCTTGAGGCTGGACGGCGTATCCCTCCGCAGGTCCGGCACCGGGCGCGGCCGCGTTCGGTCCGGAGGATTTCAGTTCCGCGAGGAAGCGGTCGAGGGCCAGCTTCATCCTCCTGTCCCGGGTCACGTCGCGCAGGATGTGCGTGACGAAGGGCGCTTCCGGGGCGGCACTGGACAGGAGGGTGACGTTGATCCAGACCGGGAGGCCGGAGCTGTGGACGGCCTCGAGGTCGAAATTCCCCCGGGGCGTCCCTTCAACCCCGCTCCGGTGCACGGCGCAATCCTGGCCGCAGGGGCCCGCCCCGGCGGGCGCCTTCCCGGAAATCACCTCGAAACAGCTCCGGTGAAGGGTATCCGATTCGGGGTAGCCCAGGATCTTTTCCGCCCCCTTGTTCCAGCGGACGATACGCTTGTGGGCGTCGGTGATGAAGACCCCGTCGGCCGTGTTGCAGAGAATATCCAGATAGTCGCTCTGGCGCATGCCACCATGCCCCCCGGCTGTGCTTCGATGCTTTCCGTTCCCCGGCGCCGAGGCGCCCCGGGCTTTTTCAGTGGATACCACGGAACTTGGACTGAAGAATGGCGATCTTCTCCTGAAGGGTCGGTGTCGGCCCGTCGGAAGCGGGATCTTCATTCCGCTCCGCCGAAGGGGCGCTTTCCGGCTTCCGGGAACCCTCCGGCTTCCGGGGGCCCCGTCTGCGACCGGAGGCTTCCCGCGAACGGTTGGCTCCGGGTCGGTCGGCGCGGGAGGGGTTCCGGGAATCCGGACCGGCCTCGCCGCGGCTCTGCCCTTCTCGCGGAGCCGGGGACGTCTTCCGCCCGCGCCGCTGCGGCTTCTGCCGTCGGCGTCCTCCCCCCAGGAGCGCCTTCATCGACAGCCCTATCCTCTGGGTTTCCATCTCGACCGAAAGGACCTTCACCTGCACGATGTCGCCCACCTTCACCGCCTCGCGCGGATCGCGGATGAAGCGGTTGGACATCTGGCTCAGGTGCACCAGCCCGTCCTGGCGGACCCCGATGTCCACGAAGGCTCCGAAATTGGTGACATTGGTGACCGTCCCTTCCATCGTCATGCCCGGCTGGAGGTCCGACATCTGCCGGACATCGGACCGGAACTTGGGAACCCGGAACGCCCTGCGGGGATCCCGGCCGGGGTGCAGGAGCTCTTCCCGGATGTCGTCGAGAGTGGGGAGCCCGATTTCGTCGGTCACGAAATCATCGAGCTTCAGCGAGGTCACTTTTTCCTGGTTTTCCAGGAGATCCCGGATCTCCCCGCCCTGAGCCGCGGCCATCTTTTCGACCACCGGATAGGCCTCGGGGTGAATCGCGGTGCAGTCCAGCGGATGGTCCCCGTCCGGGATGCGGAGGAAACCGGCCGCCTGCCGGTAGCTGGCGTCATCCAGTCCGATCGCGGTTTTGAGCCCTTCGCGCGATCTGAAAAAATCCTGGGAGTTGCGGAAGCCCACGATCTTGCGGGCGAGCTTGTCGTTGAGACCCGACACGTAGCGCAGGAGCGACTCCCCGGCCGTATTCGGGTTGACCCCCACGCTGTTGACGCAGTACTGGACCGTCTGGACCAACCCGCGGTGCAGCTCCTTCTGATCCACGTCGTGCTGGTACTGTCCGACACCGATGAGCTTCGGGTCGATTTTCACCAGTTCGGCGAGCGGGTCCTGCAGTCTCCGGGCGAGGCTCATGGCGCAGCGCAGGGACGCGCTGGAATCGGGCAGCTCCTCACGGGCGATGCGGGACGACGCGTAGATGGCTATGCCGGCGTCATTGACGCTGGCGATCATGATGTCGTCCGAGCCCGTCTCTGTAACGATCTGTCTCAGGAGGTTTTCCAGTTCACGCGCCCCGGTCCCGGTCCCGAACGCCACCGCCCCTACCTTGTGCCGGGCGATAAGGTCCCGGAGGACGGTGCCGGCATCCCCCACCGATTCCGCGGCTTCGGCTGCCGCTGTCTCGGGCGCGGTTGCCTCGGGTGCCGTCGCTTCGGCTGCCGCTGTCTCGGGCGCGGTTGCCTCGGGTGCCGTCGCTTCGGGCGCCTCAGCCTCAGGCGCGGCCGCTTCGGGTACGGCCGTCTCAGGCGCGGCCGCTTCGGGTACGGCCGTCTCAGGCGCGGCCGCCTCGGGTACGGCCGTCTCAGGCGCCGCCGCCTCGGGTACGGCCGTCTCAGGCGCCGCCTCTTCGGGTACGGCCGTCTCGGGCGCCGCCGCTTCGGGTACGGCCGTCTCAAGCGCCGCCGCTGCCTCGGGTACGGCCGTCTCAGGCGCGGCCGCTTCGGGTACGGCCGTCTCAGGCGCCGCCGCTTCGGGTACGGCCGTCTCAGGCGCCGCTGCCTCGGGCGCTGTAGCCTTGGAATCAACAGCCTCAGGCGCCGTTGTTTCGGTGCCGGCCCCGGCATCGGCCGGCGGCGGGCATGGGGCTTCATCCCGCCCCGACGAAACTTCAAGCCTGGCGATCCCGGGGGCGTCACCCAGCACCGCGGCGGTCGGTCCGGCGGGTGAGTCGGCTCGGGGAGCGGGGGAGGGAGCGGCCGCGGCCGCGGGGGATGTCCCGGCCGCGGGGGAGAAGCGGACCCTGGCCCCTTCCAGAAACCTGCCGGTTTCATCGATCACGGCCACGCTGCATTCGTTTCCCTTGCCCCAATCCACTCCCATGGCGACGATCGGGCCGGCCGGGGGGGATAGGAGCAGATTGGCCAGGTTTTCCTGGAATATCCTGATGGCTTCCCGGTCGGCGCGTTCCTTGAGCTGGCTCCGGACTTCCGACTCGATCATCGGCCGCAGGATGCGGTTGTAGCTTTCACGGACGGCCGCCTCGATCACCGGGGTGAACAGGGACTCCCGGTCCCTGATGTGGGCCGCCGCCAGGAATTCGATGGCCCTGGCGTTGTCTCCCTCGATGGAGGAGATGAGCACCCCCTCCTTGCACCCCCTGCGGATGGCCAGAACCCTGTGAGACGGGATCGTGGTGACCGGCTCCCTGCGGTCGTAGTACATCGCGTACTTGGTCTTCTGCCCGGCCTTGGCGGGGACCACGGAGGATGCCAGCAGGCCCTCGCTCCAGAGCATCTCGCGCAGTTTCTTGCGGTGCTCGAAATTTTCCGCCACGTATTCCGCGAGGATGTCCACGACCCCTTCGAGCGCCTGCTCCCGGTTGAGGATGCCCTTGGAGGGATCGACAAAAACGTCGATGTGCTCCTCCGCGCTCCAGGCGTCGAGCTCCTGGTTCCAGAAGTATTCGGCCAGGGGCTGGAGCCCCTTTTCGATCGCTTCCATGGCGCGCGTCTTCTTCCGGGGGCGGAACTGGTGCTCGAGGTCGGCCAGTTCGGCCCTGGAAAAGGAGCTTTCGATCTGCGTCCTCAGTTCCTCTGTCAGCCGTCCCTGTTCGGAAAGGGTCTTCACCAGGGACGCCCGCTGATCGAGCACCCCCCGGTAGTGGGCCATGCGGTCCTGGATGGCCCGGACCTTCGCTTCGTCCATCCCCGCGGTGGCCTCCTTGCGGTAGCGGACGATGAAGGGGCCGGTGAACCCGGTTTTCAAAAGGGTGACGACGGCCGAAACGGAAGCTTCGGGTATCGCGGTTTCCAGGGCAATTCTACCTATGATCGCAGCATCCATGCGCGCTATTCTTACCGAGGTGGAAGGCAGAATCAACCGGTAAATGCGGCCCCGGTCCCGCCGGGGAGCCGGCGGCGGTTGTGCCTGCCGGGGGCGTTGGGATACAGTGGTGGATAAAGGGCCCCGGGGCCTGATACAATCCCCGTGACGCTTTCAGGTCGCCGGGGATCCGGTAACGGTATCCATATCCCGAGGTTGCGCATGATTCCAGAGAGCCCTGCAGGACCGGACCTCACCCGTCCCGTCCCCCCGCGCACCGATCTCTCCAGCAGCATGCTCCATCGCCATGAACAGCCGCTCGGGGCTTTTTTCTCCCCTCGCACCGTCGCGGTCCTCGGCGCCACCGAAAGCGCCGACAGCATCGGCAGGGCGGTGCTGTGGAACCTGGTGACCAACCCGTTCGGCGGCACCGTCTTTCCCGTCAACCCCGAGCACGCGAGCGTCCTGGGGATCAAGGCGTACCCCGCCCTCTCCGCGGTCCCGGAAAAGGTGGACCTGGCCGTGGTGGCGACCCCGGCCGAATCGGTCCCCGACCTGGTCGCCGAATGCGTGGAGGCCGGGGTCAAGGCGGCCGTCATCCTTTCCGCCGGCTTCAAGGAGACCGGGCCCGCCGGCCTGAAAATCGAGGAGACGATCCTGGCCAACGCCCGGCGCGGGACGCTGCGCATCATCGGCCCCAACTGCCTGGGGGTCATGAGCCCGCTGACCGGGCTGAACGCCACCTACGCCGGCGGCATGGCGAGGGCGGGGAACGTGGCCTTCCTCAGCCAGAGCAGCGCCCTGTGCACCGCCGTGCTCGACTGGAGCCTGCGGGAAATGGTGGGCTTCAGTTCCTTCATTTCCGTCGGATCGATGCTCGATGTCGGGTGGGGGGATCTGATCGATTACCTCGGCGAGGACCAGCGGACCCGCAGCATCCTGATCTACATGGAATCGATCGGGGATGCGCGCGCCTTTCTCAGCGCCGCCCGGGAGGTGGCCCTTACCAAACCCATCATCCTCATCAAGGGGGGGAGGACGGAGCCGAGCGTGCGCGCCGCCGCATCGCACACCGGTTCCCTGGCCGGGGCCGATGATGTCCTGGACGCGGTCTTTCGCCGCGGGGGCGTGCTGCGGGTCAACAACATCTCCGACCTTTTTTACATGGCGGAGGTCCTGGCCAAGCAGCCCAAACCGAGGGGGCCGCGCCTGGCCATCGTCACCAACGCCGGGGGGCTGGGGGTGATGGCCACCGACGCCCTCATCAGCGGGGGGGGGGAGCTGGCCTCCCTGGGGGCGGAATCGGTGGAGGAACTCGACCGGCTTCTGCCCGAATACTGGAGCCACATCAACCCCGTCGACATCCTCGGCGACGCCTCCCCTGAGCGCTACCAGAGCGCGGTGGAAATCGCCGCCAAGGATCCCGGCAGCGACGGCGTCCTGGTCATCCTGGCGCCCCAGGCCGGCACGGATTCCACCCGGACCGCGGAGCAGCTGAGGCCGCTGGCGCGGCTGGGCGACAAGCCGATCCTGGCCAGCTGGATGGGGGGGGCGGCCGTGGCGGCGGGCGAGGCCATCCTGAACCGGAACAACATCCCCACCTTCCCCTACCCGGATACCGCCGTGCGGGCGTTCAATTACATGTGGCGCTATACCTACAACCTGCGCGGCCTGTACGAAACGCCCATGCTCACCCCCTCCCTGGACGAGGTGAGGGACCGGACGCTGGCGGAGGAGAGGGTCCGCGCGGCGCGGGAGGCGGGGCGGACGCTGCTGAATGAATTCGAATCCAAGAAGATCCTGGAGGCCTACGCCATCCCCTCCGTGGAAACGCGCATGACGACGGCGGAGGAGGATGCGGTCCGGCTGGCCGGGGAGATCGGGTACCCCGTGGTGCTCAAGCTCGCCTCCGACCGGATCGCGCACAAGCACCAGGCCGGGGGCGTGCGGCTCAATCTCGGGGATGCGGCGGCCGTGCGCCGGGCGTTCCAGGGGATCCGGGAGACGGTCCTCGACCGTTACGGCCCCGATCACTTCCAGGGGGTCACCGTACAGCCGATGATCCGCTCCGACGGGTTCGACCTCATCATCGGGAGCTTTCTCGATCCACAGTTCGGCCCGGTGCTGATGTTCGGCTCCGGGGGGAGGCAGCTGGAGATTTACCGGGACCGGGCGCTGGCCCTCCCGCCGCTCAACATGACGCTGGCGCGGCGGCTCATGGAGCAGACGAGGGTTTACGAGGCGATGAAAAAGCGGCCCGACATCGACCTGCAGGCGCTCGAGCAGCTGCTGGTCCTGTTCAGCCTGCTGGTGGTGGAACAGCGCTGGATCCGGGAAATCGATATCAACCCGCTGCTGGTCGGCGCCGACCGGACCCTGGCCCTGGACGCGAGCATCATCGTGCACGAGGCGCTGACGCCCCCGGAATCGCTCCCCCGGCTGGCGATCCGCCCCTATCCGACCCGCTATGTCTTTCCCTGGACCATGCCGGACGGCACCGCCGTCACCATTCGGCCGATCCGGCCGGAGGACGAGCCGTTGATGGTCCGGTTTCACGAGACCCTTTCGGAACGGAGCGTCTATCTCCGCTATTTTCACAACCTGCGCCTGGCTCAGCGCATCGCGCACGAACAGCTCACCCGCATCTGTTTCATCGACTACGGGCGCGAGATCGCCCTGGTCATTCTGAACAAGGGGCCCGCCGGGGAGGACATCATCGCCATCGGCCGGCTGATCAAGGTCCCCGGGACCCGGGACGGGGAATTTGCCATCCTCGTCAGCGACCAGTGGCACCACCGCGGGCTGGGCCACGAGCTGCTCAAGCGGCTGCTGGAAGTCGGGCGCGCGGAGAAACTCGAACGTGTGTACGGTGAGATCCTCCCGGAGAACCGGGACATGCTGCGGGTGTGCGACAAGCTCGGTTTCCGGCGCCTGTATTGCGCGGAAGAAGGGGTCGTCCGGGCCGAGCGGGAACTGTAGGGATGCATCCGGACCGCGGGTGCGGATCCGGGGTAACACTGTCGTGAACGGACTTTTACTTTTGCGCCGGAGAATTCGATATGGATCTGAGTGCCCGATACCTGGGATTGAATTTGAGAACGCCCCTGGTCCCCTCCGCCTCCCCCCTTTCGGAGGACGTGGACTCCATCAAGCGCCTGGAGGACGCCGGCGCCGCGGCCGTGGTGCTGCATTCGGTTTTCGAAGAGCAGGTGAGGGGCGAGCAGGAGGCGGTCGAGTACCATAGGATGTACGGTACGGACAGCTTTCCCGAGGCCCTTTCCTTTTTCCCCGAGCCCGCCCAGTTCGCCACCGGTCCCGAGGAGTACCTCGACAAGATCCGCAAGGCGAAGGAGTCGGTGAAGATCCCCATCATCGGCAGCCTGAACGGCGCGGCCCTGGGCGGGTGGGTCGATTTCGCGCGGCAGATCGAACAGGCGGGGGCCGATGCGCTCGAGCTGAACGTCTACTCCGTGCCCACGGAAATGGACCGCAACGGCGCCGAGGTGGAGCAATCGTGCATCGACATCCTCAAGGGGGTGAAATCGGTGGTCCATCTGCCGGTGGCCATCAAGCTGCACCCCTTTTTCAGCAACATGGCCCACATGGCCAAGCGGCTGGACCGGGAGGGGGCGGACGCCCTGGTCCTCTTCAACCGCTTTTACCAGCCCGACATCGACCTGGAAAACCTCGAGGTGCGGCCGCGCATCAACCTCAGCACCCCGCAGGACATGCGCCTGCCGCTGCGGTGGGTGGCCATACTCTACAGCCGGGTGAAAGCCGATCTGGCGGCCACCAGCGGGATCCACTCGGCCCAGGACGTCCTCAAGATGCTGATGGCGGGGGCCGATGTCACCATGCTCTGTTCGGTGCTGTTGACCCGGGGGGTGGACGCCCTGCGGCAGATCGAGACCGACATGAGCAACTGGATGGCGGAGCACGACTACCAGTCGGTGCGGCAGTTGCAGGGGTCGATGAGCCAGAAGTACTGTTCCGACCCGGCCGCCTTCGAGCGCGCCCAGTACATGAAGACCCTCATGTCCTACCGGCGGGAGTGAGAGGGCGGCCGTCACAGCGTGCCCCGTTCCAGAACGCCCCGGACGTGGCTCGAGATCGCGTAGCGGACGCCGTCGGTCTCGAAGGTGACGGCCCCCAGCTCCGCCGTGACGAGGACCCGGGCGCGGTGCCGTTCGAGGCGCTTCAGCACCTCCGGGGAGGGATGGCCGAACGGGTTGCGGCTCCCCGCGGAGATGACGGCCCAGCGCGGCGAGGAGCTTTCCAGAAACGTATCCGAGGTGGCCGACCGGCTGCCGTGGTGCGCGACCTTCAGAAGAAGGCTCTCGAGGGGGAAGCCGCGCGCCAGGAGCTCCTTCTCCCCGTGTTTTTCGAGGTCGCCCGTCAGCAGGGCCGAAAAGCGGCCGTAGGCGAAGCGGATCACGAGCGAGCGGTCGTTGGCCGCCGTCGGCGCGCCCTCCCGGACCGGGTGGAGGACCCGGATGCGGACCGCGCCCCGGTCGAGCACGGCCCCCCGGCCCACCCGGGTCACGGGGATCCCTTTTCGATCCGCGGCCGCGAGGATCCTGGCCAGGATGCGCGCATCCCCCCGCGCGGGAGCGCAGCCGAATGCGCGGACGGCGAAGTTCGACAGGACCGCGGGGACCCCTCCGGCGTGATCCAAATCCGCGTGCGACAGGAGAACCCTCTCCGGCCGGAGGATCCACCGGTGCCAGAGGTAGCGGCTTACGACCGCTTCGCCGATGTCGAACCCCTCCCCGCTCTCCTCCTCCGCCGGGGGGAGGACGAGGCCCCCCGCGTCCAGGAGCCACAGGCCGCCGTCGGGAAAACGGATGACGATCGCATCCCCTTCGCCGACATCCAGGAAGGTGAAGCCCAGGACCGGGCCGGAGTCCCCCCCGTCCCCCCGTCCGGCCAGCGCGGGCCGGGGCCGGAACCGGTCGAGGGTGGACTGCACGAGGGGGGTCGGGGCCGTGGCCGGGACCAGGAGAAGGGCGGCCATGAGGGCCGCCGGGACCCAGCGCCTGCGCCACCCGAGGAAGTACCAGAGGAAAAGGAGGCCGATCCCCCCCCACACCCAGGCGGCCGGCGGGGTCGGGCATCGCTGCCAGGCGCCGGGGACCGCGGCCGCGCCGCGGGCGCAGGCGAGGAGGAGGGCGGCGCATTTTCCGGCGATCGGCACGAGGGCCGCCCCGGGCCCTCCGGGGGCCAGGGCGGCCCCGAGGCCGGCGGCAAGGGTCAGGGAGGAGAGCGGAACCATGACCACGTTGGCCAGTGGCCCGATCCAGCTGATGCGGTTGTAGTTGTGGGCCAGCAGGAGTCCGATCCACAGTTCGACCGCCAGCGATAGGAGAACCAGGCTCCCCGCCGCCGCCACGGCGCCGGCCGCATGGCGGCAGACCCATTGAAACGCCCGCGCGGCGGCGGGGGAAACCCGGTCGGCCATGGCCTCGGCGGTCAGTTCGAGCCCGAAACGCAGGCGCCGCCCGAGGCGGTGCCACCGGCCCGGCCGGAGGAAGAGGCGCTCCGCTTCGCCCGTGTGCCGCGCGGGCGCGCAGACGGGGTGCCAGCACTCTTCGATGAGGGGGGACGCGGTCATCACGATGGCCAGGACCGAAAGGAAAGAGAGCTGGAAACCGATTTCGAACAGCCAGTCCGGGTTGGCCGCCAGCAGGATGAGGGCCGCGGCGAAAAGGAGGTTGACCGAATCGGCGTGCCGCAGGAGCATGCGCCCGAGCAGGTAGAGCGCAAACACCCAGAAACAGCGGGTGATGCTCGCCTGGAAGCCGACGATCACCGTATAGGCCAGGATGGCCGTGCCCGCCGTCAGGTAGCGGAGGCGTTCCGGGAGCCGGGCGCGCCGGGCCAGGCAGAGGAGAACCCCCGCGATCCAGGCGACATGAAGGCCGGACACCACCAGGACGTGAAGCGTTCCCGAGTTTCTGAAGGCCTCGCTGACAGGAGCGGTCAGCTCCGTGTAGTCTCCTATCGTCAGGCTGGCCAGGATCGCGGCTTCCACCCCCTTCCCCCGGTCGGCGAGGGGCCGGAAGGCCTTCCGCACGCGCGTGCGCGCACGCCCGGCGAGATCGGTCACCGGGCCGGAGCACCCCCCCGGCTCGATTTCCAGCAGCCGGGGTGATTTGGTTCTGCCGACGATCCAGACTCCGCGCCGGGCCAGCCGGGCGACCCGGTCCTCCGACCCCGGGTTTTCGAAATTGCGGGGCCGCCGCCAGACGCCCCACCCCCTGACCCGGTCCCCCCGTGCGAGCAGGGGCGTCCTCCCGCTCTCACCCCGCGCCCCGGGATGGGTGACGCGCAGAATTCCCATCCCCCGGCACGGGATCCATCCCGCTCCCCGGCGCCGGGCGAGCAGGCGGAGCGTGTGCACGCTTTCCCCGCCCCGGATCCGTCCGTCGTCGACGACGCAGGCGTCGAAGGCGGAGGGTTCGTCCAGGGGAAAGTCCCCCCGGGCGAGGGCGTGCCGGAGGTGGGCGCGCGGGACCCCATCGCGATGCGCCGCGGCCGCCAGGAATCCCGCCGCCGCCACGGCCGCCAACCCGAGCGCCAGGGCCCGGCCCTGCAGGCCGCGGTGGAGGGCCAGGCCCGAGGCGGCGGCCAGCATGAGGCCCGCCGCGAGGATCCCGCCGAAGGCGTGGTCCCGGAAGGCCCCGGCCAGGAGAATCCCGAGGGAGAAGGAAAGGGCCACGGCCGCCATGGGGCGGGCGGAGTGAGCGCGGGCAATGGGGGAGGGGAGGGCGGGGTGCGGGGATTGGAGGGGGTCCGGATCCGGCGTGGCTACACCCTCGCGAGGCGGACGACGGTTTCGAAGTGATAGCTCTGGGGAAACAGGTCGAGCCCCTCCACCGATTCGATCCGGTAGGGATCGGGGACGAGGCGGGCCAGGTCGCGGCAGAGGGTCTGGGGATCGCAGGAGACGTACACGATTCTGGCGGGGCGCCACCGGCGGAGCTGCTCCATGACCCGTTCCCCGGCGCCGGAGCGCGGAGGGTCGAGGACGACCAGGCCGAAATCGCGCTGCTCCGTCCCCTGCATCCATTCGGCGACATCGGCGCACACCGTCTGGAGATGACCGAAGCCGGCCTCGGCGACGTTGGACCGCAGCAGCCGGCAGGCGGACGGAGAACCCTCGACGGCGACCCCTTTTCGGAAGGTGCGCGCCAGGGGGAGCGACAGGAGGCCGACCCCGGCGAAAAGATCGAGCGCCGCGGCCGGGTCGCAATTCCGCGCGGCGGCGGCCACCGCCCCGGCCAGGTCCTCCACCAGGAAATCGTTGGCCTGGAAGAAGACGTCGGGCGTCAGCCGGAAGGTGAATCCGCCGACCTGGCGCCGCAGCGTCCCCCCCGGACCGGCGGCCCAGGAGCCCTCCTGTTCCGAGCAGGCGATGTCGATCTCCCCGGCCTCCCGTCCGGCTCCGGGGCTCCCGAGGCGCACCCGCAGCGCTTTGAGGGCCTCGTTCAGCGAAGGCCGGAAGAGGGGGCAGTGATCGATATCCAGGACGGTGTGCGAACCGCCCCGGAAGAAACCGACGGCGGCATCGGCCCCGATCCTGGCGAACCGCATCCTGGCCCGGGATCGGTATCCGAACGGCCGGGGGGAGGGCTTCATGGAGACAGGCAGTCCGGAGGTTTCTGGAAATTTATGGTGCAGCAGCTCCTCGAGGATCCCCCGTTTGGCTTCCACCTGCTGGGCATATTCGAGATGCTGCCAGTGACATCCCCCGCAGGCGCCGAAATGGGGACAGGCGGGGTCCGTCCGCCCCGGCCCGGGATCCAGGACCCGCACGGCGGAGGCGCGGACAAAGTTTTTCTTCTCCTCGACCGGCCGCACCAGCAGGGTGTCCCCCGGGGCCGAGAAGGGGACGAAGACCACCTTCCCCTCGTGCCGGCCCAGGCCGTCACCGCCGTAGACCAGCCGTTCGATCCGGAGCGTGAACGTGCTCGGCATCTCTTCCCCGTCCATGAATGAAGGCCTCCCGGTCCGGATCAGAGCCGGAAAAGGCTGAGTTCCCCGATCCCGAACTTTCGTCGGATCCGGTCGTGCATGAAGTTTTCGCGGATCCGTGCGAAGGTCTCCTTCGGCAGCCTCTTTTTGTACTCCTTGAGTTCCTTTCGGGCTTCAGTCTCCCATTCGGCCGCCTCTTCGGCCGGGACGCGGCCGCCGAGCTCCTCCATCAGCAGATCGTCGAGGATTCGAAGGTCGCGTTCGAGCGCTTCCGGGTCGATCCGTGCGCCCGCGCGCCGGGAGCGCGCGATCTCCTCGAGCCGGGCCCGGACGCGGACCACGCCTTCGGGAGCGCCTCCGGGGTATTGTTTCGCCGAGAGGGCGTTTATTTCAGCCATTCTCCCCTCGAGGAAGGCGCCGATCTCCTCCACTCCCGGGCCGCCCCCCCCGGGATCCTCCGGGGCCTCGCCCCCCCCGCGGGCGCTCTCCCCGGTGTCCTCCCCGACATGCGCCTCCGCGTAGTCGGCGTAGGCCTCCATGACCGCGTCATGACAGTAGCAGAGGCTGCTGACCTTGGAATGCCCTCGGGGGCGCCGCGCGCTGAAGCCGTCCATGGCGATGTCGATGCCGCGCAGTGCTATATGCAGCGGGATGCCGGCGTCGCGCCAGGCGGCGATGAGGTTCCAGTCCGTCGGGGAGATCAGCAGGTGCTTGCCCCGCCTCCGCACGAAATGTTCCTCGATTTCGGTGAAGTAATTGTAGTAGTTCATCCTCTCCAGCCGGAAAAGGGGATTGTGCCATAAAAAGGGGGAGAAGGGGAGCCGCGGCGGCCCGGGTGCTTTCAGGGGATCAGGCCGACCTGGAGGGGGGGGCGGGAAGGGGGGCTGGCCTCGACGGTAAAATCGATCCTTCCGAGCGTCTGGCCCGATTCGGTCTCGACCTCCACCCTCCATCGTCCCGGTGTGATCCCCTGTTTGCGCGTATAGCCCCGGAAACCCCGTTCCCGCCCTCCCCGGATCTCGAACCGGATGCGGTCCGTCTGCACCCATCCCCCGCCCTCGGCGGCGCGGCTCCAGACATGGCTTATGGGGACGCGGAACTTCGGGGGCGCGAATATGGCGGTATAGCAGTAGGCGCTTTCTCCCGGCGCCAGGTAAAAGGGGTCGTCCCATTTCTTCCAGAACCGCCACGGCGGACCGGGTACGTGCTTCACCTCGTAACCGCCCGGGGCGCGCGCCACGTGGTGGTAGATCCCCGCCGATTTCAGCGCCAGCGGGACCGGGGGGATGAGGCTGGCGAGGTAGAGGAGGTTCACCGCGAGGAGCGTGAGCCCGATCCACGGGAGGACGGGCCGCAGCGCGAGGCGCCGCGGCACCCCCGCCCTCCCGAGCGCCAGGGAGAAGACCGCAAGGCTCACCCCCAGGCTGAGGACCCCGGCCAGCGCGAAGATGGCGCCGTTGACGGCCGCCAGGACCACCGGCAGGAAGAAGGCGAAGAAGGAAAGGAGGCAGAAGGTGTAGAGAACGGCGAGCAGGCGGCCGTCCTCGAGCCGGTCGTGCAGGAACTCGTTGCCGATCCAGAGGGCGACGAGGATCAGGAAGAAGATCTGGGTCCTGGTGAAGGAGGCGCTCTTGAAATAAAAGATGACGTAGCTCGAAAACAGGCCGCCGAACAGGAACTGCAGGACCCAGGGGAAGCAGGGGCGCAGTTTTGCCGCCGGCCCGGGGAGGGGGATCCCCGCCCGGCTCCTGAGGATGAGGACTATCAGGATCCCCGCGGCCGCCAGGTAGGAGAGCAGGAGCGCGTTGTCCAGAAGGTTGTCGATACGGGTCAGCGTCAGGGAATCCCAGAGGAATCCGGCGCCGAACAGGGCGATGCCCGAATATCTCTCGTGGCGGCGGTACCAGAGCGCAAGCGCCCTTGCCGCCTCTGACAGCCGGGGTCGCGCGTTCGGGGGGAAGGGATCGGGAGGCATGGCTTTTGGGGCGCGCCCGCAGGCGCCCGCCCGCAGGCGCGCCCGCCCGCAGGCGCGCCCGCCCGCAGGCGCGCCCGCTGCGGCAGAGTCAGTGTTTGAAATGCCGGATCCCGGTGAAGACCATGGCGATTCCCCTGCTGTCGGCGGCTTCGATGACCTCCGCGTCGCGCACCGACCCGCCCGGCTGGATGACGGCCCTGACGCCGTACTCGGCGGCGGCCAGCAGCCCGTCGGGGAAGGGGAAGAAGGCGTCCGAGGCCATGGCGCAGCCCTCGAGCGGGAGATGGGCCTTCATCGCCCCCCACTTCACCGCGTCCACGCGGCTGGTCTGCCCGGCGCCGATTCCGAGCATCCGATCGGCGCCGGAGAAGACGATGGCGTTGCTCTTGACATGCTTGACAACGCGCCAGCCGAACAGCAGCGCCTCCAGTTCCTCGCGCGAGGGGGCGCGCCTGGTGACCGTCTTGAGTTCATCGGGGCCGAGGAAATAGGTGTCCCTGTCCTGGAGGAGGAAGCCGCCGCTGATCTGGCGGTGCTGCGGCGCGACCGGGGCGGCGCCGCTCACCCGCAGCAGCCGGAGGTTTTTCTTCTGCCTCAGGATGTCGAGCGCATCGGGTGCGAAATCGGGGGCCAGCACGACCTCCACGAAAGTCCGGTTGATTTCCTCCGCCGTGTCCCGATCCACCGGGCGGTTGAGCGCCACCACCGAGCCGAAGGCCGAGACCGGATCGCTGTCGCGTGCCAGGGCGTACGCCTCCGCGAGCGTGTCGGCCTGGGCCACGCCGCAGGGGTTGGTGTGCTTGATGACCGCGGCCGCGGGGCGGTCGAACTCCAGCGCCAGGTTCCAGGCGGCGTCCGAATCGAGCAGGTTGTTGTAGCTGAGCTCTTTTCCGTGCAGCACTTCGGCCCCGGCCACGCCCGCCTCCGGCTCCCCCGCCCGGCGGTAGAGCGCCGCGCGCTGGTGCGGGTTTTCGCCGTATCGCAGGTCGCGGACCTTGCCGAGGGCCAGCACCTCCAAGGCGGGAAGGGCGTCCTCCGGTTTTTCGGCCCCCTCTCCCGACCACGCCCTTTCCGCGAACCACGCGGCGATGGCGCTGTCATAGGAAGCGGTGGCCGCGAACGCCTTCTGCGCCAGCCGGAAACGGGTGCCGGCGCCGAGGGCGCCCTCATGGAGTTCCATTTCGGCGAGGACCCAGGCATAGTCGGCGGGGTCGGTGACGACGGCCACGCCCGCGTGGTTTTTGGCCGCCGAGCGGATCATGCTGGGCCCGCCGATATCGATCTGCTCGATGACCTCGGGATAGGCGATTCCTTCCCGCGCCGCGGTCTCCCGGAAGGGATAGAGGTTGACGACGACCATGTCGATCGGCAGGATCCCCTGCCGCTGCATCTGGGAACGGTGCGACGGATTGTCCCGCAGCGCCAGCAGGCCGCCGTGAATCCTGGGGTGCAGTGTCTTGACCCGGCCGTCCATGATTTCGGGGAAGCCGGTATAGTCGGACACGTCGATGACGGGGACCCCCCGCTCCCGGAGAAAGGCGGCGGTGCCCCCGGTCGAGAGCAGTTCGACCCCCATTTCCCGAAGGCGCCCCGAAAGTTCGGCCAGACCGCTCTTGTCGGAAACACTTATCAAAGCACGTTGTATGCGGATCAAGCTCCACCTCCTCGTGTCGATGAAGATAAAAGAAACAGTATACGCGATCCGCCGCCCGGTGCCAGATGCAGATTGAGCCTCCCGGTCCCCCGCCCCTGCGGCGCCCGGGGGCGGGTGGTTATTTTCCGCTTGACAAAAATAAATTGTGTCGACTACGCTCAATCCAATTAAATCTCTAGTAGTTTGTTTGGTTTAAAAAGGGGGCCTGGACAGCATTGCATTTTGGGACGGCAAGCCGTCTCAATTCAGGATGTGCGAGGGAATGTTCTGGGTTTTTTTAGGGGATGTTCTATGAGTAAGATTACGGGTACGGTCAAGTGGTTTAACAACACCAAGGGATATGGTTTCATCTCCCAGCCTACCGGAGCGGATGTGTTCGTGCATTACAGCTCCATCCAGGAAAAGGGTTACCGCACTCTCCGCGAAGGGGAGCAGGTGGAGTTCGACGTCAAGCTGGGTCCCCGTGGTCCGCAGGCGGAGCACGTCGTGAGGCTCGAACCGCAGCCGGAGCAGCCTGCGGTCTAGGACTCCCGCTTTCGGGCGGGGTCAGGTTTCAACGGTTTCCGCCGCGGCGGTGAACCGGATCGACTCTTCCTTGAGCGCAATGGTGAAGGCCACCCGGGAGCATCCATGCTGTTGCCGGATGCTCCGGGTCCGGGTGGCCACAAGCTCTGCAAATTGCGGATAGGAAATCTGCGCCTTCCCCCGTTCCGTTTTGCGGGCCGCCACCAGCGCTTCGTACAGTTTCCGCACCTTCCCCTCCTCGGCCTCCGGGTCGGATATGGAAATCCGGAGCGCCGGGCCCGGCATGGGCGCCGTGGACGGCGTAGGCGCCGCGGACGGCGTGGGCGCCGCGGCGGCCTTGGATCCGGCGCCTCCCGCTCCCTCGGCCCCCATCTCCCGCTCCTGCTGGGTGCGCCTCCAGAGATCGCGATAGACGTAGTAGCGCGCGACCAGGGTATTGAACCGGAAGCGCTGGGAAAAGGAGAGGTCCGCGCTTTCGGACAGTTTCTTCACCAGCCTTTCGATGCGCAGGCGCAGTTCATCGGGGGCCTTCCCCTGGTTTCCGTGAAAGAAGATGTGGTACTCGATCTTTAACCGCCGCAGCCCCTCCTCCAGGCTGGTCAGTTCCTCGTCATGCATCGCATCCCCCCCGCAAACGCCGATTGACAGCCTTCCCCCGGCTGTGCTGAAATGCCCCAATGAAAAACGAGCCTCCCCAGGAAATTCTCCGCCGGATCCCGGCCGTCGACCAGCTGCTCCTGCGCCCGGCGATCGCCTCCTGGGTGGAGTCCACCGGGCACGAGTTCGTCGTGGCCGAGATTCAGCGCCTGCTGGCCGAGGTCCGCGCCGCGATTCTGTCGCAGGATGCCGACGCCGGGACCACCCCCGAACAGCTAGAGGCCGCCCTCGGCGCGAGGCTGGGGCGGCGTTTGCGCCCGGGACTCGGTCCGGTGATCAACGCGTCCGGTGTCATCCTGCACACCAACCTGGGGCGGGCGCCGCTGTCGGCCGGCGCCCGTGAGACTTTATCGGCACATTCCGCCGGTTACACCAACCTGGAATACGATCTTTCCGAAGGGAAGCGGTCCCAGAGGGACAAGCTGATCCAGCCCCTGTTGCGGGAAGTGCTGGGGTGCGAGGACGCCGCGGTCGTCAACAACAACGCCGCCGCCGTCTACCTGATCCTCGACACGCTGGCCCGCGGCCGGGAGGTCATCGTCAGCCGGGGAGAACTGGTGGAGATCGGCGGATCCTTCCGCATCCCGGAGATCATGGCCCGCAGCGGCGCCCTTCTTCGCGAGGTGGGGACCACCAACAAGACCCGGATCGGGGACTACGAATCGGCCCTCAACGAAAACACGGCCCTGCTGCTGAAGGTCCATCCCAGCAACTACCGGATGCACGGGTTCACCGAAAAGCCCGCGCTCGAGGCCCTGGTCGATCTCGCCCGGCGCCGCCGGGTCCCCCTGGTCGAGGATATCGGCAGCGGCTGCCTGGTCGACCTCAGGCCCTACGGCATCGCGGATGAGCCGACGGTCCAGGCGAGCCTGTCCTCCGGCGTCGATCTCATCTCCTTCAGCGGGGACAAGCTGCTGGGCGGCCCGCAGGCCGGGATCATCGCCGGCGCGCGGAGCCTGGTGGAGCCGATCCGCAAAAATCCCCTGATGCGGACCTACCGCGTGGACAAGCTCGTCTACGGCGCCCTGGAGGCCACCCTCGGGAGCTACCGCTTCGGGCGCGCCGCCGCGGAGATCCCCGTGGTGCGCATGATCGCCATGACGGTCGAGGAAACCCGGCGGCGCGCCCGCCGCTTCGCCCGGCGGCTGCGTCCCCTTCTTCCCGGGGGGGCGGCGGTGCATCTCGTCGAGGGGGAATCGGTGGTCGGGGGCGGATCCTGTCCCGAAAGCGCCCTCCCCTCGATCCTGGTCTCCCTGGAGTCGGAATCGGTCCGCCCCGGCGTGATCGAGTCGCGGCTGCGTTCGCTCGATCCCCCCGTGATCATAAGGATCGAGGGGGACCGGGCGCTCGTCGATCTGCGCACCGTGCTCCCGTTCCAGGAGAAGGTCCTGGCCGAAAGCCTCCTCGAAGCGGTCTCCCCCGGTTTCGAGCGCGCCCCCGGACCGTCGGGCGGCTAACGGCCGCCGGCCACGGAAAAGGTCAGGCGGGCGGCCTCGAGGTCCACGCGGTCGAGCCGCACCCGGACCCGCGAGCCGAGCTGGAACCGCCGCCGCCGCCGTTCCCCGACATGGGTGCGGGTCTTTTCCAGGTAGCGGTACCGGTCGTCGATCAGGGTCTCGGCCGGGACGAATCCTTCCACGAAGGGATCGAGCAGCTCCACGAAGAATCCCTGGCGGGAGGGGGAGAAGACCACGGCCTCGAACTCCTCGCCCACCCTTCCGGCCATGAACTGCGCTTTCTTGAACTGCTCGATTTCCCGCTCGGCTTCGTCGGCGTTCCTTTCGCGCTCGGAGGCGTGCCGCGCGATTTCGGGGAGGCGCCGGGCCAGGCGCACCCGCCACCCGGCGGACTCTTTCCCGCCGAGGAGGCGCTTGAGCAGACGGTGCACGACCAGGTCGGGGTATCTCCGGATCGGGGCGGTGAAGTGGGTGTATTCCTCCAGCGCCAGGCCGAAATGCCCCGCATTTTCCGTCGAGTAGCGCGCCTGCATGAAGGACCGGAGCATGAGATAGGCCAGGAATTTCTGCTCCGGACTCCCTTCGAGTCCCCGGATGAATTTCTGGAAATCCCCGGGGACATATTCCTCCCCGCTCCTTGGCAGCCGGTGGCCGAGGACCTGGGCGAATTCGGCGAACTCCTCGACCTTGCGCGGGTCGGGTTTTTCGTGGATGCGGTAGAGCGCCGGTCCCCCCGAGGAGGTGAGAGCCAGGGCGACCTGCTCGTTGACCAGGAGCATGAACTCCTCGATGATGCGATGGGCGATGTTGCGCTCCGTAGGGATGATGCCCGTCACCCGCCCCTCCGGGTCGAACCGGATGTCGGCTTCCGGCAGGTCGAAATCCACGGCCCCCCGGGCGTACCGTTTCCGCGCGAGGGCGCGGCAGAGCCCCTGCATGTCTTCCAGGAGGGGGATCAGGTCGGCGTGGCGCGCCCCTTCATCGGGCGCCCTGCCGAGCAGGATCCCGGCGACGGCGGTGTAGGTCAGGCGGGCGCGGCTTCGGAGCACCCCTTCGGTGAAGCGCCGGGCGACGACGCGCCCCCGGGGTGTGACCTCCACGAGGGCCGACAGCACGAGGCGGTCCACCCCCGGTTTCAGGCTGCATATCCCGCTCGAGAGCCTCGGGGGGAGCATCGGGATCGCCCGATCGGGGAAATAGACCGAGGTGCCCCGGGCATAGGCGGCCGCGTCCAGTTCCGAACCTTCGTGGACGTAGTGGGAGACGTCGGCGATGTGCACGCCGAGGAGCCAGTTGCCCGAGTCGAGCCGCCGGAGGCTGACGGCGTCGTCAAAATCGCGCGCGCTTTCCCCGTCGATGGTTACGGCCGTCTCGGCGCGAAAATCCTCCCGCCCCCGGCAATCCTCCTCCCGGACCCGGTCCGGGATCGCTTCCGCCTCCTCGAGCGCCTCCGGAGGGAAATCGGCCGGAAGCCCGAATTTGTGCCGGGCGATCCTGTATTCGATCCCCGGGTCGTCCGGGTTTCCCAGGACTTCGAGGATCCTCCCCTGCGGGAGCCGGTGGCGCCCGGGGGGGAGGGTGATGGCGACGGCGACGATCTGGCCGTCCCGGGCTTCGAGCCCCGCTGCCGGGGGGATCCGGATGTCGTCGGCCATCCGCGCATCGAGCGGCTGGACACACGGAAACCGGGAATGGGCCCGGTAGCGGCCGACGATGACGGGGTGTTTTCTTTCCAGCACCCGGACGACGCGGCCCTCGAGCCTCCGCCGGGAGTCCCCGTTTTCCGCACGGGTGCGGCGGGAGGCGCGCCCCCCGCGCCCCCCCTCGCGCGGGCGGCGCGCCGGCAGCGTCTTCTGTTCGACCCGCACCAGGACGCGGTCCTCGTGCAGGGCGTCCTCCAGGTTCCGCGCGGGGATGAAGATGTCCTCCCCGTAGCCGGAGCCGTCATCCGGAATCAGGAAGCCGTAACCGTCCCGGTGGCGGCTGAGGGTTCCCGAGACGTGGACCTCCCGCGCCGCCGCCGAGTAGCGCCCCCGGCGGACGCGGCGGAGGACGCCTTCATCCTCCAGTTCCTCCAGGAGCCGCCGGAGGTCCCTGCGATCGTCGCTGTCCAGATCCAGCGCCCGGACGGCGTCCCGGAAGGTGAATTCCCCCGGGCCCCCCGCTTTCACGGCCCGGATGAAGCGCAGGGTCCGCTCTCTCTGATCCGGGGTCAGCATCGGCGTTCCCGGTGCAGGGGGGCCGGGATCGGGGGCCTCATCGGAGCAGGAACCATTTGGGTTCTCCATGCTGCACCGCGCCCCCCCGGTCGGCCGAAAACGACAGCAGGGGCGCATGGTCGGTTTCGGGGACCAGGAAGGCGAGCCACCCCTCGGCCGTGTCCCCCGATTTCATCTCCCGTTGCATCCCGGGTTCCGGGGGGGTGACGGCGGCGGCCGCGTAGGCCTCTCCCTCCGGGGAATAGGCGGTGAACTGCCCGGGCGACAGCGGGTGGATGCAGGTGCCCGGGACTCCCCGCGCCCTGTACCCGAAACGGACGCGGGCCAGGACGTAGTCGAAGCCGAGCGGTTCGGCCGGGTTGCGGGGGTCGGCCGCCCGGACGCGTTCGCGGGCCTCGTCCCCCCGGAGCACCTCCTCGAGCGTGATCGTCATGTCGTACAGTTCGTGCGAGGTGTAGCCTTCGCCGCATTCCAGGATGCCGGCGATCGGGACCCCCGCCGGCGCGGCGGCACTCGGCGCGGTGCCCGGCGCCTGGGCCGACGCGGCCCCGAGCAGCGCGGCTCCCGAACAGAGAAACAGAAAACAGAACCGGATGGTGCTCATAGACTCCTCCTCACGCGGGGATGTCCGCGATCCCCCCCAGCAGCTCCCGGAGGGTCCGCACGGCCGCCTCCCTGTGGGTTCCCGCCCAGAAGATCTTTCCGCACCCGGGGCAGGATTTATAAAGGGTGTGGGTGCTGTAGACGAAGGGGGGGACCGCATCCCGCACCTTCTCCCGCTCCGTCGGCACCAGGACCCGGTTGCAGGAAAGGCACCGGGTAAGGGGGGCGGGGAGCGCCGGCAGGCCCGTCGATTCGATGACGTGCCGGAACTGGATCAGGGCGTCCGGGCTCTCGAGGAAGATGAAGCTCTTCACTTCCTTCCGGACCAGCAGCCGGGTGTCCCGGCTCAACAGTACCCGGTCCTGCAGCCGGGATATCCGCACCAGCTCGTCGTCGGAAAACCGGTTGGAATAAAGAACGTCGAATCCCGCGATCCTCAGCCATTTCGCCAGGCGTCCCAGCATGACGTCGGCCACGAAGCGCGGGGCAGCCGTCGCCCCGGCGGCGCCTGCCGCCGCCTTCGCCCGGATCAGGCCGTGCCGGACCCGGGCCGCCTCCCTCCTGGTGGCTGCATTTCCCATGCCGTATCGCGCCCCTGCCCCGCCGGGGATCAGGCCCCCGTGAGCTTTTTCAGCAGCAGTTCGTTGACCACCCCGGGGTTGGCCTGGCCCCGGGTCTCCTTCATCACCTGGCCGACGAAATAACCGAGGACCCTGGTCTTTCCCGAACGGTATTCCTCGAGCTGCTTGGGGCTGGCGGCGATCACCCCGTCGATGACGGCGCCCAGGCTGGCTTCGTCGCTGACCTGGCGCAGTCCCATGCGGCGGATGACGTCCGCGGCGGGTTCGCCCGAGCGGCTCATTTCCTCGAAGACGGTCTTGGCGATCCTGCCCGAGATCTCCCCCGAGTCGACGGCCCGGATCAGCTCCGCCAGGTTTCCGGCCGAAACCGGGTTCTCCCCGATCTCCCCGCCCGAGTTTTTCAGGGCGAAGGCGAGATCCCCCATGACCCAGTTCGCGGCCGCCCGGGGGTTGCCCGACGCGCGCGCGCATTCCTCGTAATAGGCGGCGGTTTCCGCCGTGGCGGTCAGGAGGAGCGCGTCGTCGGCGCCGAGGGCGTATTCGGTCATGAAGCGCTTCATTTTGGCGCCCGGCAGTTCCGGGAGCTCCGCCTCGATCCGCGCGAGCCACTCCGGGTCGAGCCGGAGGGGGGGGAGATCGGGCTCCGGAAAGTAGCGGTAGTCGTGCGCCTCCTCCTTGCTCCGCATGGCGAAGGTGCGCCCCTCGGACTCGTCCCAGAGGCGGGTCTCCTGGACGATACGCCCCCCTTCGGAAAGGATCCGGGCCTGTCGTTCGATCTCGTAGTCGAGCGCCCGCTGCAGGAAGCGGAAGGAGTTGAGGTTTTTGATTTCCACCTTCGTGCCGAGGGTGTCGGACCCCTCCGGCCGGATGGATACGTTGGCGTCGCACCGCAGGCTCCCCTCCTCCATGTTGCCGTCGCACACTCCCAGGTAGAGGAGGGTTTTGCGCAGGTGCACCACGTAATCGTAAGCCTCCTGGCTGCTGTGGAGATCGGGCTCGCCCACGATCTCCACCAGCGGCACCCCGGTGCGGTTCAGGTTGACATAGCTCTTGGACGCCGTCTCGGGAAGCCCCTCATGGATCGATTTGCCCGCGTCGTCCTCCATGTGAAGGCGGGTGATGCCGAACACCTTCTCGCGCCGGTTGACGATCTTTCCGCCGTCGGCCCGTTCCCCGGAGAACACGGTCACGCTGCCGTGCTCCCCCAGCGGGCGGTCGAACTGCGAGATCTGGTAGCCCTTGGGCAGATCGGGATAGAAATAATTCTTGCGCGCGAAGATCGATACGGGATGGACGCGGCAGCCCAGGGCCAGGGCCGCCTTGACCGCCATCGTGACAGCCTGCCGGTTGATCACGGGGAGCGCCCCGGGAAGCCCCAGGCAGGCGGGGCAGGTCTGGGAATTGGGGGGCGCGCCAAACCGGGTGCTGCAGCCGCAGAACAGCTTGCTCCTTGTCAGTAGCTGGGCGTGTACCTCGAGTCCGATCACGGGTTCAAATTTCATGGCTGCATTATATTACGGGAGCCCCGGAAACGGGAGCCCCCCGTGACGGGGGTCCCCGATTTTCAGAAATATGCGTCCGTACACACTAATAGTGCGCTCGCGCACGCACTTCCCTGATTTCCGAGCCGCCCCGGTGTGGGGCAAAATTCTTGTAAATAACTTGTTATAAAGACGATAGGGACAAATCCGGCAGGATGCGCCCCATGGGCACGGAAAATGCTGGAACAAGGGGGAAGCGTCGCTCCTCCTGTCGGAACGGCTGGGGTGAACATATTCGAGGGAACGCCGGATTCCGGCGTGGGGGCGGCGCTTCACTTTCGCCTAACCTTCCCGCAGAAAACGGGAAACGGCCTCCGCGGCCCGGTCCGCAAGCTCCGCGGCTTCCTCCCTCCCGTCGAGCCACAGAATCTCCCCGTCGACCCGAAACCAGGAGAGCTGCCTCTTGGCGTAGCGGCGGCTTTCCTGCTGGGTCGATTCGATGGCCCGGTCGAGCCCGATCCGCCCCTCGAGGTATTCGGCCGCCTGCCGGTACCCGATCGCCCTGAAGGCCTGGCAGGAAGGGGGGCAGCGGTCGAGGAGGGCGCGGACTTCCTCGAGGAGGCCGCCCGCGAACATCCGCTCCACGCGCCGGTCGATCCTGGCGTACAGGAGTTCCCGGGGCAGGTCGATGCCGATCTTGAGCGGGCGGACCCCGGAGAAGGCGTCCCTGGGCCGGCTTTGCCACCATGTCATCGTCCTGCCGCTCAGGAGGTACACCTCGTAGGCGCGGATGATGCGGCCGGCATCCTTCGCGCCGATCCTCGAGGCCGATCCCGGGTCCACCCGGGCCAGCGCGCGGTGGAGGATCTCCGGCCCTTTCCGGCCGATGACGCGTTTCATGCGCCGGCGCAGGGGGGCGCTTCTTTCCGGGCCATTGAAGAGCCCCTCGAAAAGGGCTTTCAGATAGAACCCCGTCCCCCCGGCGACGACGGGAAGATTCCCCCTGAGGCGAATGTCCCGGACCGAGGCGCGGGCCAGGCGCTGGTAGTCCCCGGCGGTGAATTCCTCGTGCGGCTCCCGGACATCGATGAGGTGATGGGGGATGCCGCGCCGGGCGGCCGGGGGGGTCTTGGCGGTGCCGACATCCATATGCCTGTAGACCTGCAGGGCGTCGCAGCCGACGACCTCCCCCCCGAAGCGCAGCGCCAGCTCGAGCGCCAGGTCGCTCTTTCCCGCGGCGGTGGGGCCGACAACGGCGATGACCGGGTCCTTGTCTGACACGCCCTCACCCGAGCTCAAGGCAGTAGCGGAGGGAGGCGATCAGGAGGAGGAGGAGGGCCAGGGCCACGATCCCCCGCGTCTGCGAACGCATGCGCTCCATGGTCTAGTACGCCTTCCGGATGTCCACTCCGGTGTAGTAGGTTTTGAGGATATCCTCGTAGCTCCGGCCCGCCCGGGCCATGCCGTAGGCCCCGGTCTGGCACAGGCCGATCCCGTGGCCGTACCCCCGACCGTTGAAAGTGAAGGTCTGGATCCGGCCGTCGGCGCCGTATTCGCGCCCGAGCGTGTATAACGTGTCCTTCAGGCCCAGCGCATTTCGGACTTTGTAGCCGTTGAGCACCACCGATCTGCGGCTCCCCACCGCCCGTACCTCCACCACCCGCCCCGATTCCCCGGTGCGGTGCGGCTCGAGGTCCAGGAACGTTCCGATGTCGCCGGTGAGCGGGCGGAGCTTTTCCCCCACCGCGGAGCGCGTCGCGAGCGCCTCCCACGTCGCCGCGGGGGAGTGGCGGTCGCTCGAGGCGCCCGAAGGGCTCAGTTCGATCTCGAGGAAATCGATCCGGTCCGAGGGTCCGAGGTGGAAGGCGATTTTTTCGGCCCCGATCATGCGGATGCTGTGGATGGGTGTCGCCTGCCCCTGGTCCATGCGGAACAGGGCGGGGGCCGGCGCCAGCCGGAACTCGTGGGTCCGGTTCCCGGACCGGATTCCGATGACGGAGCCGTCCCCGTCCTCCCGGCGGAGTCCGGTGAACACCCCCTTGCGCAGCATCCCCGGCCGGGCCGTTTCGATCCAGCGCAGCAGGAGGGAGAGGGCGTCCCCCCGCCGGAGCCTGTCCTCCGGCCGGACGGTGTTGTCCGCGTTGGGGCGCCAGAGGCCGCTTTGCATCAGGTGGCTGAGGACGGCGCGCAGGGGGTCGCGCACCCGTTCCCCGTCCTTGATGTTGGCCATGTAGTAATCGATGTCGCCCGTCGAAATCCTCCGGGAGAGGGTGCCGGGACCGAAGAACGACTCGGCCGCGTAGAGGAGAAACCCCCCCCGGGTGGCGATGTCCACGCCGCGCGGCGCTTCCTCCGGCGGCGAACCTCCGACGGTCAGGACCGACTGCCGGATCCACTCCCTCATATCGTCCCTTTCCGCGGGAGCGGTGAAATACCCGGGCGAGCGGGCCTCCCGGTCGGAGGGGCCGATCCCCAGGATCCGCGCAAGTTCCAGGTTCCGGTTGGCCAGGTGCCCGTCGTCGGCCAGAAAAGGTTCCTCCAGCCCGTGGCGTCCCTCGAGCACGATCTCGCCCGGCCCCGGGCCGCTTTCGACCGCGCAGGCCACGCTTTTCAGGTAGGGGACCGGCGCGGAGCCGTAGACCAGGGAGGCGTCTTCCGTGCGCCCGCCGCAGGTGGACATGAACATGGCGTCGATCAACCCGTCCTGGTGATAGATGGCGATCCCCGCGGTCTCGCGCACGATGTCGCTCGTCATCTCCCGCTCCCCGTTGACGCCGCCGTAGACCTGGGTCCGGGTGTCGTCGGTGAGGTCGAACCCCTGGGAGCGGTAGCGGCCCATGTTCTTGAGGGCGTATGTCCTGGCGGCGACCGCCTGCGCGGCCAGGGCGGCCGGTTCGGGATAGGTTGCGGGATTCATCTCGGCCGGGACGACGCCGAAGAGGTATTCTTCCAGCCCCAGCTGGTTGACGAGCGTCATCCTGCCGCCCCCTTCGGGGATGACGTCCAGGGCGCCGCGATAGGGTTTCCCGTCCACGCTCAGGAAATCGGACCCCGACGAGGGGGTGATGAAGAACCCGGCCAGGCTCCTCAGCGACAGGTTGTCCGGGCTCGACACGACCAGTTCCGTCCCGCCCCCGCCCGCCGTCCCCCCGCCCGACGGTTCGGCCCGGGTCAGGAAGGCGTCCGGGTAACCCGAGCGCACCAGATGCTCGAGCAGCTCCCGGGCCTCCTCCCTGCCGGCAAAGAGGCCGACGCGCACCCGGTGGGCGCCCGTGGAGGCGTTGACCTGGACCGCCACGGGGACCTCCAGTTCGCGCTCGAGGAGGGCGCCGAGTTCGGCCGCGCGATCGGGGCTCGACAGGGAAGCCACCTGGATCTGGTAAGCGGCGGCCGCGGGGGCGCCCCCCCCCTCGGCCCGGATGCGGACTTCGCTCCCGATCCGCCACCGGGGCGCGTCCGGCGTCTTCTCCATCAGGTGGAATTCGGCCGACGAAGAGATGCGCAGTTCCCTCGCTCCGGTCTCGAGCCCGATGCGGATCAGGGGACCCGGGGCCGCTTCCTCCGTCGGCGGGGCGATGGTGGTCACCTCCGGAAGGGGGGCCGCGGGAGGTTGCGTCGCGGGCGGTTGCCTGCGGGGGGGCTCGGCCGGCCGCTGAGCCCCGGGCCGAGCGGGGGGAGCCGGTCGGGGCTCCGGCGCCTGGATCGTGGCTTTCGGACCGCCGCATCCGGCCAGCAACAGGAGCAGCAGGAGGCAGGGGGGGATCCCGGAAAGAGGGAGGAACCTCGAAAAGGGCAAGAACCGACTCCTTGGAAGCGGACGATGGGTCATGGGTCGACGATGAGGATCAGCTTGACCCCGATGCGGTCTCCCGGAAAGCCCTTGGGCAGCGGGGGGAACGGGTTGGATTCGATGACGGCGTTCAGGGCCGCCAGGTTCAGCGAATTGTTCCCGGAGGAGGCCACGATGCGGGCGTCGGCGAAACGCCCCTCCTTGTCGATGTAGAAGACGATGGTGGTCTGCCCCTGGGAATTTTTCAGGTTGGAGGGGATGAACCATTTCCCCCTGACCCGCTCCACGATGATGTCCTTGTAGTTCCCGAGCGGAAAGCCCTTGGTATCGAACAGGCCGACACCGGGGCTCTCGAGGGCGCTCGCCTCGTCCTCGAAGACCCCCTCGGACGCTCTCCCGGCCCTGGGGGGCGCGGGGGGCGGGATCGAATCGGGGATCCGGCTCGGGGCCCGGTCGGCGGCCGAGGCGGCGGCCGGCGCCTTCCGGGGGGGATTCCGGTCGGATTTCCTGTCGCCGGCGGCGTCGGGCCGGCCGTCATCCTCCTCCGTGGCCCGGAGGTTTTCGCCGGCGACCCTGGGTTGGCTGGTCCCCGACAGGACCGGGTTTTCCGGAAGGGAAACCTTCGGTTCGGGAGCTTCGGCGGGGGCTTTCGGCATGGGAGGCAGGTCGGCCAGGGCGGCGTTCAGGTCCCCGAACCGGACCCGGATGGGGGGGGCGCCCGCTCCCTCGCGGTCCCAATCGGGCAGATTCCGCTCGAGCGTCTCCGCCGAGGGCATCGGCATGCGCGCCGGGCTTTCGAGGATCGTGACCGTGCGCCATTCCTGCTCGTCCCGGTCCTGATCCGACGGGCCCATGAGTACGCGGAACGGCGTTCCCCGCCCCCCCTGCAGGATCTGCGGGAATTCCACGAGGAGCAGGAGGAGCAGGCCGTGCGCCAGGCCGCTCAAGATCACCGAAGCGAGGGTCCGCCCGCTGAGTGCTCCCTTCCGGCTTCTGGATATGACATCGTCAAACATCGGATCGCTCCGCCCGCGGCGTCGTCTGAAGTATAGGAAAGGCTCCTAATTCCTGTCAATTTCATGGGCCTGGGCCGCCTCGGCCTTCTCGAGGATCGCCAGCGCCAGCGCAAGCGCCCCCCGCCCCTCCGCCCCGCTGCACTCGACCGGTCCGAGCCCCCGGGCGGCGCGCAGAAAAGCGCGGAGCTCCAGCTGGAGCGGTTCCTGCCGTTCGGGGGTGAGGGTCCGCCCCGCGATTTCGGGGATGGCGCTCCCCCCCTTGCGGTCGAGCTGGAACACCGACAGGTCCTGCCGCGTGTAATCGAGCGAGATGTATTCCTGCCGCTGAAAGAGGCGCAGCTTGCGGATCTTTTCCATCGAGACCCGGCTGGCGGTGATGTTGGCGACGCAGCCGTTCTCGAACCGGAGGCGGGTGTTGGCGATGTCGATCCGTCGGCTCAGGATGGCGATCCCCACCGCGCTGACCTCCGCCACGGGGGAGGGGACCAGCAGTCCGATGATGTCCAGGTCGTGGATCATCAGGTCGAGGATGACGTCGATATCGAGGCTGCGGGGGGAGAACAGCCCCATCCGGTGGGCCTCGAAGAAGCGCGGGTTGTGCACTATCCTGCGCAGCTCGATCACCGCCGGGTTGAAGCGCTCCAGGTGCCCGACCTGGAGGACCCGGCCGTTCCGCTCCGCCGTCCGGATGAGCAGGTCCGCCGCCTCGAGCGAGGGGGCGATCGGTTTCTCCACCAGGACGTGCACCCCTTCCCGCAGGAACTCGGCCCCGATTTCGGCGTGGAGCAGGGTGGGGGTGGCGATGCTCACGGCGTCCACCCTGCCGAAGAGATCGCGGTGATTGGGGAAGACGGCCGTCCCCAGGGGGCGGGCCACGGCCTCCGCCCGGCCCGGGTGGGGATCGACGACGCCCACGAGTTCCGCCTCCGGGAGGGTGGCGTAAACCCTGGCATGGTGCTGTCCCAGCGCCCCGACTCCCACAACTCCTACCCGAATCCTGTCCATGGATACGCTCCTGGCGATGGATGATTGACGCCCGTGCACGGTCCCGCTCACTCCGCCTCCGGCAGGGAAACGATCGCGATGCCGTGCCGGTCCGCGGCGGCCACGACTTCTTCCCGGTCGAACAGCAGGGTGCGCCCGGCATCGATGCACAGGGCCGTGGCGCCGCACTCGGCCATGTTCCTGATGGTCTCGAGCCCGACGACGGGAATGTCGAAGCGCATGTCCTGCGCGGGCTTGCTGACCTTGATCACGGTCAGGTTCGTCCTGTTTCCCAGCCGCCCCGCGCGCCGGATGACGGCATCCGTCCCCTCCATGGCCTCCACGGCGACCACGGCCCGGTCCCGGACCACGATGGTCTGCCCGATATCCATCGCGGCGATCCGCCGTGCCAGGGGGCGGCCGTAATCCACGTCCGCCCGTTCCGATGCGGTGAGCGCGCGCGAGGTCAGGGTCCCGGGGGCGGGGAGGTGGGGTTCGAGCAGGATCGAACTGTTGACGAGGGTGATCCCGGCCTCCTCGAGCACCCTGGCGACCCCCCCGATCAGGGCGTCGGTGTTTTTCTGCCGGAGCCCGGCGAGCATGCGGATCATGGTCAGGTCGGGGAAGGAAGGGCCGAAGATCTGCGCGTGCCTGACCTGGCCGGCCATGATGGCCCTGCGGACCCCCGATCGCCTGAAGATCCGGATGAGGGTGCCCAGCTGTCCCAGCCCCAGCCAGTGAACGGGGTATCCGCACGATTCGATCTCCGGGTCGGCCTCCTCCCGGATGGCGGCGACGACCATGTCCAGGCCCCGCCTCCGGGCCGACTCGGTGACCAGGAAGGGGAAGCGGCCGTTACCCGCGATCAGCCCGAATTTTTCCTTGGCGTCTGTCAATGGTGCGTCCCGGTTCCGGAGGCCTCAGCGGATGAATCCCCGCTCGGAGCTTTCGATGAAGGTGACCAGCAGCGCCACTTCAGGCGCCGACCACTCCTGTTCCCGCAATTTTGCAAGCGCTTCCCCCGTGTTCATCCGCGAGCGGAAGCAGATGCGGTAGGCGTGCTTCAGTTCGCGGATGGTCTCCGCGGAAAAGCCCTTGCGCTCGAGCCCGAGGGCGTTGATGCCGTAGATCCGGGCGTGGTTCCGTTCGCCCACCGTCTTGATGTAGGGGAGGGCGTCCCGGGTGACGACGGAAAAACCCCCGATGAAGGCGTGGGGGCCCACCCGGCAGAACTGGTGCACGGCGGAAAAGGCGCCCACGGTGGCGTGATCGCCGACGGTGACGTGACCGGCCAGGGTGGCGGCGTTGGCCATGATGACCCCGTCCCCCACCACGCAGTCGTGCGCCACGTGGCTGTAGGCCATGGCGAAATTGCCGCTGCCGATCACCGTGACGCCGTGCCCCCCCCGTGTGCCCCGGTGGAGGCTGACGAACTCGCGGAAGACGTTGTCGTCCCCTATCCGGAGGAACGTTTCCTCCCCCCGGTATTTCAGGTCCTGGGGGTCGGCGCCGACCGAACAGTGGCTGTAAAAGCGGCATCTCTCCCCGACGGTCGTATGCCCGTGGATGACGACGTGGGAATCGAGGACGCAACCGGGCCCCAGGCGCGTCCGGGGGCCGATGACGCAATAGGGGCCGATGAGGGCGTCGGGGGCGATGTCGCACGAACCGTCAACGATGGCTGTCGGGTGTATGGGCATGACAATTCCGGCAAGAGGTGCCGGACTCTTCCGGTCCGGCGGCAAAACGGGAACCCGCGAACGGAATCAGGGGCGGTCGACGAGGGAGCAGGAAAGTTCCGCTTCGACCGCCAGGCCGCTTTCGACGAACGCCTGTCCCTTCATCCTGTAGTAGCGGTCCCTCTGTTTGAGGACGTTCACTTCAATTCGGAGCTGGTCTCCCGGAACGACGGGATGACGGAATCGGCACTTGTCGATTCCCGAAAAGTACACCAGCCTGGACTCCCGGTCCGGGTGGTTTCCCAGCAGGAGCGCGACCCCGACCTGGGCGAGCGCCTCCACCAGCAGGACTCCGGGCATGACGGGATGATCCGGAAAGTGTCCCTGGAAGAAGGGCTCGTTGATGGTGACGTTCTTGAGCCCCACCATGTAGGTGGATCCGTCCGTCTCCAGAATCCGGTCGACCAGCAGGAAGGGGTAGCGCTGGGGCAGAACCTTGAGGATTTCGCGAATATCCCTGACCGGGCCGCCGCTGTCCATGGCATTCTCCGATCGGCCTCCCCCCCGGATGGCCGCCGCCGCTTGCGGGGGGTCGGGGGGGAAGCCGGCTCCTTCATACGGCCGCCACGCCCCTACTGCTTGGCGGGGATCTTGGGCGCGCTCGCCGGGTACGCCTGGTTATAGGCTTTCACGATGTCCTCCGTCACGTTCAGCGCGGGGTTTTCGGCGTTGATCCAGATGTCGCGCGCCGGGTTGTAAAGGAGAATCGCGTCGAGCCCGCGGGCCTTGGCCACCTTCTCGACGACGTCCACCATCCGCTTGCCGATGGTGTTGGTCATGCGGTCCCGGCGGCTGTTGATGTCCCTCTGGGTGTCCTGCTGGAAACGCTGCAGCTGGGTATCCTTGACCTCGGCCTGCTGCTCCAGTTCCAGCCGCGCCTCGTCGGTCAGCTTGGAGCCCTGGACGTTCAGCTTGGTCCGGAGGCTTTCCGACTCGGCGCGCAGCTTGTCCAGTTCGGTGTTTTTCGACTCGATGAACTGCTGGATTTCGGCGTACATCCTGGCGCCCTCGTCGCAGGTGAGGATGGCCTGGTCCATATTGACCCAGGCTATCTTGACCGGGGCGCCGGCGGCCGCGGCCGCCGGCGCGGGCGTCTGGGCGGCGGCCAGGGTCGGCAGCAGGAGTGCGGCAAAAAGGATGTTGAGTGCTGATCGGCTCATGGAATCTGTTCTCCTTATCATTCAGCAGGGAAAGCCCTGGTGAATCCTGTGAATTTCTCCAAAATGATTCCGGGCGGATTCGAAAACTGGCAATTTACTACAGTTCCCGCCGGCGACAAAGCGGAATCAGAAGCTGCGGCCCACTGTGAACTTGATGTCCTTTTTCGGTTCATTGATCCTGAACGTGCCGTTGGTGGTGGTGATCGATTCGTCGAGCCGCTGCGGGTTGTAGGCGAAGATCAGCCGGAACGGGGCGCTGACCACGGGGAGGACAAACTGCACCTCCAGTCCCGTCGATCCGCGCAGGGTGTCGTTGGTCGATCCGATGATGTCCACTCTGCTGGCGCCGAAGTCCCCGAGCGACTCCTTGTGGCTGGCCCGGGCCAGACCCAGGTCGTAGAAGGCCGCCACCGACAGCGGACCGGCCACGGGGATACGGTATTCGAAGTTCAGGATTCCGACGGTGTCTCCGCCCACGGCGAAAGGTTGCGACTGCACCGTTTTGGGCAGTCCCGTGTTCAGGTCGATGATCGGGTTGCCCATGGGGTCGAACTGCCGGGTCGAGGTGACGGCGATGGGGCTGATCGAACGGATATCGAAACCCCGGACGGTGTTCTCCCCCCCGATGAAGAAACGGTCGAAGAAGGGGACGCTCGAGTCGCCGTACGACCGGATGTACTGGAACTGTGCGTTGAGGGCGAAGACGTTGCGCCCGCCGCTCAGCCACCGGTCGGTGATGAAGCGCCGGTACTCCACCACCGGGCGGATCATGTTGAAGTCCCCCCCCAGGATGCCCCCGGCGATGGCGGTGGACAGCCGGAACTCGGTGCCGCGCGTGGCGTTGAAATAGGCGTTGGCGGAGCTGTAACGCACGAACGGGGAGATCTCGCTCCGGATGATGCCTTCCAGCGCGTCGGTCGCGTCCCCCGCGGCATACCCCGTGAACTGCCCCAGCGCGAAGGTCTCGAAACCGGGTGCGATGTTGCTGACACCGATGTTCTGAAAGGTGTAGCCGCTCCCCACCGTCCAGAACGAGCGGGAGAGGCGCCGGTCCAGGGAGATCTGGGTGCCCGTCATCTTCTGGGTGAACAACTCCTCGGCCTCTCCGGAGTAATCGGTCAGCCCGAAGGTGGAGTAGGTGTCGTAGCGGTAGCGCTGGTTGAAAAGCGACAGGCCCATTCTCCAGCGGGTGTCGAAAAGGTAAGGCTCGACGAAGGACACGACGAAGTTGGTCTGGCGCGTCCCCCCGACGATGCTCACCTCGATCGATTCCCCCCGCCCGAGGAAGTTGTTGGTCGAATAGTTGAGCCCGATGAAGCTGCCGGAGATCCCGCTGACGCCGCCGGTGAACCCGATCGACTGCTGGCTCTTTTCCTTCACGGTCACGTCGACGTCGACCGAGCCGGCCTTTTCGTCCGGTTTGACCTGGTAGTCGGTTTCCTCGATCCGGTCGAAAAAGCCCAGCTGGTTCAGGCGGAGGATCGAGTTGTCCAGGGCGGCGCTGCTGAAGACTTTCCCCTCCTCCAGGATGAATTCCCGGCGCATGACCTTGTCCCGCGTCTTGGTGTTTCCGAGAAAGTTGATCCGCCGGACGAAGAACCCCTTGTCGGGCTGCATGGTCAGGGTCAGGTCATAGGTCTTGTTGACGTTGTCGTAGTCCGCCTCGGGGATGTAGGAAAAATTGATGTGCCCGAGGTTGCCGTAGAGTTTCTTGATCTCGTCCAGGGTGTCCCGGATCTTCTTGAAGTTGACGACGTCTCCGCTCTTCATTTCGAAGGCGCGCGCGAGCGCTTCGCAGTTCAGGATCCCGCACTCCTTGAGTTCGAGCTTCCCCAGCCGGAACTGGTCGCCGGCGTCGATGGGGATTTCGATGAAAAACTGCTCGCGTGTCTTTCTCAGCAGCGGGATGATGCCGCGGGGGCCCTCGAAGATCCGGACGATGGGGGTTCCCACCTGGACCTGCATGTATCCATGTTCCTGGTAAAACGCCTTCAGGTTCGTTTCGATGTCGTATTCCAGCTTCTCCCGGTGGTATTTGTCGGTCCCCTTGAACATGGTGACCATGTTGCGTTCCTTGGTGAGCTCGAGGGCTTTCTGGAGCTTCTTGTCGCTGAAAACCTTGTTCCCGGTGAAGCGGATCTCGCCGATGCGGACGTTGGCCCCCTCGTCGACGGTGAAGCGCACCCGCACGCTGTACGGGGGGATGGTCTCGACATCGGAACGGACCGATCCCAGCGGCTTGCCGTTCTGCAGCAGGAGGTCCCGCAGGATGCGTTCGGCCATCTTGATCTTGACGGGGTCGTACTGGCTGTCCACGGTGAGCCCGAGCTTCTTTTCCTTGAAGGCCTCCAGGATGTCCGATTCGGTGAAGGACTTGTTCCCGGTATACTCTATGGAGCGGACGAGCGGCTTTTCCTTGACGATGAAGGTGACGATTTTCCCGATGTCCCCGTCCTTTTCCTGCACTTCCAGGTTTTCGAAATAATTGGTCCGGTAGAGGGAGCGCAGGTCGAACTCCACCCGCGCCGCGTCGAAGGGCTCTCCCGGACGCGTTTGAATGATCGAGGCGCGGATCGTGTCTTCGGGAATCCGCCGGTTGCCCCGGATGTCCACCCGCTCGACCGTCGTGACGTCGGCGGTCTGCTGCCCGTAGGCCGCGAGACCCAACAAAAGGAACCCGACGATGCAGATCCCGCACTTAGCCGTTCTTGCCATCCATCCTCCGCCGCGTGGAAGTCCCCCGTATGTTCAGACCCCCTATCTTAGATAAAACGGCGGCCGAAATCCAGTATCAGTGCCTGCGGTCCCCGTTTCCCGCACCGATACCCGCGCGGACCGGATCCCTGCCTATAGACTCCACTTGCGGCCCGGCGTTCAATTATTTTTCGGGCCGGAGGCTTCAGAGCTTCCAGGCGGCGGCGGTGGGATGGCCGGCGGGGAGACAGTGGAGGGCGTCGTCGATGAGGACGATTTCAATGGCGGAACACGCCCCGATACGGTCGCGGATGAGGGCTTCCGCAAGCGGGTCCTCGATGTATTTCCGGATCGCCCGGCCGAGGGGGCGGGCCCCGTAGGTGCGGTCGCGGCAGGTTCGCTCCACGATCCATCTCCTGGCTTCGGGCCGGAGCGCGATGGAGAGCCCCTTCCGGGCGAGGGCCTCGTTGGTCGTCCCGATCAGCAGGTCGACGATCCTTTCCAGGTCGTCGTCGCCGAGCGGGTCGAAGAAGAGGATTTCGTCGATCCGGTTGAGAAATTCGGGGTTGAAGACCCGCCGGACCTCGTCGTGGATCCGGTCCTCGGTGCTCCGCATGGGGGATTCGTCCCCCGCGCGGAAGCCCACGGGCCCCCCTTTTTCGAGCAGGCGCGCCCCGATGTTCGAGGTCATGATGATGAGGCTGTTTTTGAAATCGACCGTGTTGCCGTGCGAATCGGTCAGCCGGCCGTCCTCGAAGACCTGCAGCAGGATGTTCGAAACGTCCGGGTGGGCCTTTTCCATCTCGTCCAGGAGCAGGACCGAGTAGGGGTGGCGTTTGATCTTTTCGGTCAGCTGCCCCCCCTCCTCGTGCCCCACGTATCCCGGCGGGGAGCCGATCAGGCGGGATACGGAATGCTTTTCCATGTATTCGGACATGTCCAGCCGGACCATGGAACTCTCGCTGCCGAACAGGAAGGCGGCCAGCGCCCGGGCCGTTTCGGTTTTCCCCACGCCCGTGGGGCCGAGAAACAGGAAGGACCCCACGGGGCGCCCGGGGGATTTCAGCCCGGCCCGCGAGCGCCGGATGGCCCTGGACAGGGCGTTGATGGCGCGGTCCTGGCTGATGACGCGCCGGTGGAGTTCTTCCTCCATCCGCAGCAGCCGGGCGCCCTCCTCCTCCCGGATGGCGGATACGGGTATTCCCGTCCACCGGGCGACGACCTGTTCGATGTCTCCCCGGGTCACCTCGGGGGGCGGGATGGTCCGGATCTGCCAGCTTTCCCGGAAGATCCGCATCCCCTCCCCCTCGGGGCTTCCGGCGCGCGCCCCCGGGGGCGATTCCTCCCGGGGCGCCGAATCGGTCCGCAACTTGACCCGCGCTCCCGCCTCGTCGATGACGTCGATGGCCTTGTCGGGCAGGAAGCGGTCGGAAATGTAGCGGCTGGAGAGGTATACGGCGGTTTCGAGCGCCTCCTCCGTGTACTGGAGCCCGTGGAACGATTCGTACCTGTCCCGGATCCCCCTGAGGATGCCGACGGTTTCCTCCTCCGAAGGGGGTGCCACCCTGACCGACTGGAAACGGCGCTCCAGCGACCGGTCCTTTTCGATCGAGCGCGCGTATTCGCGGGGGGTGGTCGAACCGATGCACTGGATCTCCCCCCGGGACAGCGCCGGCTTCAGGATGTTGGCGGCGTCGAGCGAGCCTTCCGCCGAGCCCGCCCCCATCAGGGTGTGCACTTCGTCGACGAAGACTATGAATTCCCGGTTCTCGGCCAGCTCCTTGAGGAGGACCTTCATCCGCTCCTCGAACTGGCCGCGGTATTTCGTCCCGGCCACCACCAGCGACAGGTCCAGGGCGAGGATTCTCTTGTCCCGGAGCCCGCGCGGCACCCGGCCCGAGGCGATCCTCTGGGCCAGGCCCTCGACGATGGCCGTTTTCCCGACGCCCGGCTCCCCGATCAGCACCGGGTTGTTCTTGGTGCGCCGGCACAGGATCTGGACCATCCGCTCGATTTCCTCCTCCCGGCCGATGAGGGGATCGAGGCGGTCCGCCTCGGCGGCCTCGGTGAGGTCGCGGGAGAATTCCGTCAGGGTGAGCGGCTCCTTGGGGCGGGGGGGCGCCTGCCGCTCGGCACCGGCCCGGAGGAGCTCCTCGCGGATCAGGCCCGGGCGCAGGCCGCGCTCGCGCAGGATTTCGGCCGCCACCGACCGCTCCTCGGCCAGAAGCCCCAGCAGGAGATGCTCGGTTCCGATATGGCGGTGGGCGAGAGTGCGCGCTTCCTCCGCCGCGATCTGGAGCACCCGCTTGCTTTCTTCCGAGAAGGGGAGGTCCACCGAGGTCGAGACCCTGTCGCGCACCAGGGTGCGCCCCTCGATTTCCTTCCGGAGGTCCTGGAGGGTGGACTCGGGGCCCGGGAGGAAGCGGCTGGTCAGGCCTTTGTCCTCGCGGATGAGGCCCAACAGAAGATGCTCCGTCTCGATGCGGCTGCTGCCGAACTGGCTGGCCTCGTAGCGCGCGAAGAAGATGACCCTTCGGGCCTTTTCGGTGTATTTCTCGAACATAGACGCCCGCCCTCCCGACGTCCGCCCGTTTTCCGGTGGCTATGGATCATTATACGGACAGACCCCGGCAACCGCAAACGGATTGAGGCGGGCGGGGGCCCTAACTGTCCGTCAGTACGCCGTTTTCCAGGCGGCAGCGGCGGGAGCAGACATCGGCCAGGCGCTCGTTGTGGGTGACGACGAGGGATGTCAGGCCGTGAGATTCATGAAGCGCCAGGAGGAGGTCGGCCATCGCCAGGCCGGTGTGGGGGTCCAGGTTGCCCGTCGGTTCGTCGGCCAGCAGGAGGCGCGGCCGTCCGACGAGGGCGCGGGCCAGCGCCACCCGCTGCTGCTCCCCCCCGGAGAGTTCCCCCGGACGGTGGCGGCGGCGTTCACCGAGCCCCACTTCCCGGAGCAGCTCCCCGGCGGCGCCGGTCGCCTCCGCCGGGGGCGTTCCCCGGAGCAGGAGCGGCATCGAGACGTTTTCGAGCGCCGTGAATTCGGGGAGGAGGTGGTGGAACTGGAAGACGAAGCCTATGGTCCGGTTCCTGAAGGCGGCCAGGTCCTTCGCCGCGAGCGCCGTGATCTCCCCGCCCAGGATCCGGACCGTTCCCCGGTCCGGCCGGTCCATTCCCCCCACGAGGTGCAGCAGGGTGCTCTTGCCCGATCCGGAGACGCCGGTCACGGCGACCATCTCTCCCGTCTCCACCGTCAGGGAGAGTCCCGACAGGATCTCGAGGCGTCCCGCGCCCGAGGGGTAGCTCTTGTGGAGGTCGCGGGCCTCGAGCAGCCTACTCATAGCGCAGCGCCTCCACCGGGTCCAGTTTCGACGCGCTGCGCGCCGGGTAGATCGTGGCCAGGAAGCTGATGGCTATGGCCGTGGCCGAGATGAGGGCGACGTCCCACGCGCGGACGTGAAAGGGGACGTAGGGGATGCTGTAGATGGCGGCCTCCAGCCGGATCAGCCGGAAATGGTCCAGCATCCAGCTCGCCAGGACGCCCAGCACGCTCCCCAGGGCGGTCCCCGTCACCCCTATGATGAGCCCCTGGAACCGGAAGACGCGCTGGATGTTGTCGGCCGTGGCCCCCATCGCGGCGAGGATGGCGATATCGCGCTGCTTTTCGAGCACCATCATGATCAGCGTGGTCACGATATTGAGCGAGGCGACGAAAACGATCAGCCCGATGGTGATGAAGAGGGCGATTTTTTCCAGCTTGAGTGCGGAAAAGAGCGGCCGGTTGAGCTCGATCCAGGTCGAAGTCGCATAGTCGTCCCCCGCCCGGCGGCGGATCGCGTCCGCCATCGTCTGGGCGCTGTCGAGATCCTCGATCCCGAACTGGACCAGGAGGGCGGAGCCGGGGGAGTGGGCGAACAGCCGGCGCGCGGCGTCTATATGGATATAGGCCCAGTTGGCGTCGATGTCCCAGAGGCCGGAATCGAAAACCCCGGCCACCTCGAGGGTCTTTTCGGAAACCGTCATTCCGAACGGCGTCAGCCGCCCCAGGGGGTTGAAGACGCGCAGCGTATCCCCCGTACCCACCTGGAGCGTGCGCGCCATTTCCTTGCCGATGAAGATCCTGTCGGGCGGTGTCCTGCCCCCGTCGCCGGGGCCGGCCGGCGGGCGGTCCAGGGCGCGCGGGTCATTCCCCAGGATGCGGGCGAAGAATTCGGAAACGGCCGCTTCCCGCTCCGGGTCCACCCCCTTGAGCGCCGCCCCCTGGTTGGAGTAGGCGCTCGAAACGAGCACCTGTTTGAGGATCGCGGGGGCGCTCGCCGTCACCCCGTCGATGCTGCCGACCCGGGCGAGCAGGGCGTCGGGGTCGGCGACGGGCATGCCGTCGATCCGGAAGAGGTTGACGGCGGGAGTGGCGCCCAGGATCTTGTCCTGGATGTCTTCCTTGAACCCGGTGGAGAGGGCCAGGGCGATGACGAGGGCCATCACTCCGGCCGCGATCCCCGCCACGGACAGGATCGAGATCACGGAAATCAGGGTCTGTTTCCGTTTTTCCCTGAGGTACCGCAGGGCGATGAACAGTTCGAACTTCATAGGCCGCGCCCTCGGGTCGTGGGGAATGCCCGCCTCCCGGTCTTCATCCGCACGCCGTCACTCGTCGGCCGCCGGTTCGGGCCTCAGGAGCGGGAACAGGATGACGTCGCGGATCGACGGGGAGTCGGTCAGCACCATGGCCAGGCGGTCGATACCGATCCCTTCACCCGCCGTGGGGGGCATCCCGTAGCCGAGGGCGCGGATGTAGTCCTGGTCCATGCCATGGGCTTCCTCGTCGCCGCGGTCGCGCGCGAGCAGCTGCTCCTCGAACCGCGCCTTCTGCTCGGCCGGGTCGTTCAGCTCCGAATAGGCGTTGGCGATTTCCATGCCGGCGATGTAGAGCTCGAAGCGCTCGGCGGTGTCGGGGTCGCCCGGTTTGGTCTTCGACAGCGGGGAGACCTCCGCGGGGTGATCGTAAATGATCGTCGGCTGGATCAGGTGTTCCTCCGCCACCGTCTCGAACAGGAGGGCCGTCAGTTTTCCCGGGCCGTCGGAGGGTTCGGGCCGGGCGCCGACCGCCTCCGCGAGCGCCCGCAGCCTGTCGACCGATTGGAAGTCCCCCTCGGCGGGGGCGGGGACCGCAGCGGGCCAGAACCTGAAGGTCGCTTCCTTCATCGTCATCCGCTGCCAGCGGTCGAAATCGAGCAGGTGCTCCCCGTACCGGACCTGGCGCGAGCCGGTCACGGTTTCGGCGATCCGGGTGATCATCTCCTCGGACATGTCCATCAGGTCGTTGTAGTCGCTGTAGGCCTGGTAGAACTCCAGCATGGTGAACTCGGGGTTGTGGTGCGAGGAGATCCCCTCGTTCCGGAAGATGCGGCTCAGTTCGTAGACCCTGGGGATCCCCCCCACGACGAGGCGCTTGAGGTGGAGTTCCAGGGAGATGCGGAGGTAGAGGTCGATGTCCAGGGCGTTGTGATGCGTCCGGAACGGGCGCGCCAGCGCCCCCCCCGCGATGGTCTGCAGCACCGGCGTCTCCACCTCCATGTACCCCCGCTTGTCGAGGTAGCGGCGGATCTCCCGGATGACGGCGCTGCGCCTGACGAAGACCTCGCGGACCCCGGGATTCATGATGAGGTCGACGTAGCGCTGGCGGAACCGGGTCTCCACGTCGGTCAGCCCGTGCCACTTTTCGGGCAGCGGCTGCAGGTTCTTGGACAGGTGGAAGACCTGGGAGGCCAGCAGCGTCAGTTCGCCCGTGCGGGTGCGGAAGACCGTCCCGGCCGCCCCGATGATGTCGCCGAGGTCGAACAGCCGGAAGAGCTCGAACATCTCCTCTCCCGCCGTGTCGCGGCGGACGTATACCTGAACGCGCTGCTCGCCTTCGGCGAGGTCCAGGAATCCCGCCTTGCCGTGCGGGCGCAGGGACATGATGCGGCCGCAGATCCGGACGGTTTCCTTTCTTTCCTCGAGGCCGGCGGCGTCCAGGGGGTCGAAGGCCGCGCGCAGCTGCCCCAGGGTGTGGGTGTAGTCGAACCGGTGCGGATAGGGGTCGTATCCCAGGCGCTGGAGCTCCGCCAGCTTGAAGCGGCGCTGCTCGAGGAGATTAGTCTGGTTTTCCATGGTTTGCCAGCCCCCCGCTGTTCAATTGGTTCTTGATGCTGTCCAGGATCCCGTTCACGAACTGGGCGGATTCATGGGTCGAAAACTTCTTGGCGATTTCCAGCGCTTCGTTGATGATGACCGTGTTCGGCGTCGTGCCTCCCGAGAGGAATTCGTAGACCGCCAGGCGCAGGACGTTCCGGTCGACGGCGGCCATCCGGACCAGGCGCCAGTTTTTGGCGTGACTCTGGATCACCCCGTCGATTTCGTCCACCCGGCCGAGAGTCCCCGTAAACAGCTGCTCGGCGAATTCGCGCACCCGTTTCGGATGGTCGTTCATCGTCCAGTAGCTGCGCAGGATCTCCCCGGGGGAGTGCCTGCCCACATCCCGTTCGTATAGCATCTGAAGCGCGCATTCGCGCGCCACTCTCCGATGTCCCATGAACCCACCGTCCGGGGAAAGTCGCCGCTCCGGCCGCGGCTAGAGCCGCTTCAGCACCTGGACCATCTCGATGGCGGCGGCGGCCGCATCGAACCCCTTGTTTCCGGTCTTCAGCCCGGCCCGGTCCACCGCCTGTTCCATCGTGTTGCAGGTCAGGACCCCGTTGATCACCGGGACCCCGGCTTCCAGCCCGATGGAGCCCAGCTCCTTGGTGACCGTCGAGGAGAGGTGGTCGAAATGCGGGGTTTCCCCCCGCAGGAGGGCACCGAGACAGATCACGGCGTCGTGTTTCCCGGAAAGCGCCAGCTTCCGGGCGACCGGCGGGATCTCGAAACTCCCCGGGACCCACACCACGCTGATATCATCGGGCGCGGCCCCGTGGCGCTCCAGCGCGTCGAGCGCGCCGGAAAGCAGGCGGTCGCTGATGAAAGAATTGAAGCGGCTGATCACGACCGCAAAACGACTTCCTTTTGCGTCGAGTGTTCCCTGGATGATTCTGGCCATCGCCGTTGTCTCCCTTGTATAGGATACGCCGCGGCCGGGCATGCGCCATCCCCGCCCGGCCGCGGCCGCGGGATTCAATTCTGCAAGAGAGAGCGCTTGATTACAAGCCCAAACCCGCCTTCCGCCGGCGCAGTCTCCCGAGCAGACGGAAGAAATCGCGGACGCTGCGGCCGCCGGAATAAACGGGTCTGCCGAGGCGCGCGGACAGGTCCCGCAGCGTGAGGTCGTCGAGCAGCTTTCCGTCCGGGACGGAGAGCGCCTCCCCGGGGACGATGACCCAATCGCCCGGGTCCCGGCCGGCCAGGGCCTCCAGGATGTCGCGGCCGGCGAGCAGCCCGGCGACGGTGATCCGGCTTCCCATGTAGCGGTTTTCGGCGCCGAGGACCCGGAGCTTCATCCCGCGGCGGCGGTTCCAGCGCCCGATGCATCTCTCGAGGACGGGGAAGAAGAGGCTGCCCGTCACCAGGGTGCCGCGAAGCGGGGGCGCCGGCGGGCGCCGGCGCGCCAGGGCGGCCTCGAAATCGTCGAGGAAGGTGCGGACCATCCCGATCCCGTCCTCGATCTGGGCGAAGTCGCCGTAATGCCCCGATTCCGGCACCGGCGCCTCCCCCTGGAGGTAGAATTCGTCGGCGAGGAAGGCGAAGGCGCTCCCGGTCCGGGCGTAAAACCGCGCCTGCCAGCCGGAGACCTCCGCGATCAGGGCGCGGGCGTATCCGGGCGTCACCCCCCTCAGCCGGGCGCGTGGGGCGCCGTGGTCGGAGAGCCCCACGGGGACGATGGCCACGGAGCGCACCCCCGGGTGGAGGGCGTAGAGGGCGGACACGGTCTGCTCCAGCCGGGCGCCGTCGTTGATCCCGGGCATCAGCACGATCTGGGCGTGGATCCGGATGCCGCCCCGGAGGAGTCTCCGCATCTTCCCGAAAAGGTCGTCGGGCCGTCTCCTCCCAAGGATCCGGGCGCGCAGGAGCGGATCGGAGGCGTGCACGGAAACGTACAGGGGGGACAGCCGCTCCTCGACGATACGGTCGAGGTCCCGCCGCGTCGTGTTGGTCAGGGTGACGTAGTTGCCGTGCAGGAAGGAGAGCCGGTAGTCGTCGTCCTTGACCCGGAGCGCCGGCCGGGCGCCGGGGGGGAGCTGGTCGACGAAGCAGAACAGGCAGGCGTTCTGGCATGTACGGGTCTCGAATTCCTCGAGGGTGAGGCCCGGAAAGGGGTTGGTCTCGAGGTCGATCGAGAGGAGCCGGCGGTCCCCGCCGGGGGTCAGGACGCACAGTTCGGCCGCCTCCCCGGCGAGATGGAACCTGAGGGCCAGTTCGTCCGGCGTTTCGTGTCCGTCGACGGCCAGGATCCGGTCCCCCGGCCTGAGTCCCGCGCTTGCCGCGGCCGAGCCGCGGGCCACATCAAGAATCCTGACCCCTCGGGCCTTCATGGTCGTTTTCCTGGTAGGAAGCGATGATCTTGATCGATTTGGAGGCGTAATGCAGGCCCGAAGCCACCGTGAGGGCCAGCGTGGCGTACACCACCACCGGGAAGACCGCGGCGGCGGGGCGCAGGTCGAAATTGGCCAGCATGCATACGGCCACGACCAGGAGCTGGACCGCGGTGGTGCATTTGCCGAGGAAGCTGGGCGGAAACTGGGAATGGCTCGTCTGCATGTGGATGACCAGCACCGACACGGCGATAAGCACGTCGCGGCCGATGGTCAGGATCGTCAGCCAGGTCGGGATATGGAGCGCGAGCGGCACCGAGGGGATCGTCAGCGTGATGAAGGCGGCCGTCAGCAGGATCTTGTCCGCCATGGGATCCAGGAAAGAGCCCAGGACGGTTTTCTGCTGCAGCTTCCGGGCCAGCAGCCCGTCCAGCCCGTCGGTGACGGCGGCCAGGAGGAAAACCACCGTGGCCGCCTTCGGGTGATCGTAGATCAGCAGGATGACGAAAACGGGGACGAACAGCATCCTCAGAATGGTCAACTGGTTGGCGTAGGTCAGAAGCAAGCGCGGACTCCTTTGAACGAACGGTCCCCCCGACGGGTGCACCCGTGTGCCGCCCTATCTTAGCAGGAATCGGGCCGATTGTTGAATAGATGCCGCGGGCTCGGCCGATAAGGACAGGGGAGGAAGAGCGATGTCGCTGTCCGGAAGACTGAAAACCATGGACCTGCCCGAGGTGCTGCAGTGGGTGGCGGTCGGCCGAAAGACCGGTACCCTCTCCCTGGTGAGGGACAAGACCAAGGTCTACATATATTTCCGGGACGGGGACATCATTTCCTCCAGTTCCAACGATCCCACCAAGCAGCTGGGGCAGTTTCTGCTCTTCCAGGGGAAGGTGACCGAGCCGGAACTCAAGCGCGCGTTCGAGCTGCACCTGCGCTCGCGCGTCATGCTGGGCAAGATCCTGGTCCAGGAGAACCTCGTCGCGCAACCGGACGTCGAGGCCGCCCTGAAGGCGCGGACGGCCGAGGTGATTTACGACCTCTTTCTCTGGGACGACGGCTACTTCCATTTCACCTCAGGGGGATACAACCTCGACCGGCTGATCCAGATCAAGGTGGATATCCAGACCCTCATGTTCGAGGGGGTCCGGCGCAAGGACGAGTGGGCCCGCATCCGGTCGGTGTTTCCCGGCAACCACATCGTCCTGACGCTGCGCGCCGGCGTGGACCTCAAGGTGCAGAGCCTCAGCCCGCTGCAGAAGAAGCTGGCATACCTCCTGACCCTGAAGAAACCGATCTCGGAGATCATCCTGGAACTGCACGGTTCCGATTTCCTGGTCAATTTCGAGCTGCTGCAGCTGTACGAGAAGGGGATCGTGGAGGTGCTGGAGTCGATCCCGGCCCCCATGGAGGCGGAGAGCCCCGCGAAACTCTTCAACGAGGGGCTGGAGCTGATGCAGAGCCGGAACTTCCGCGAGGCGATCGCGGCGTTCCAGGAGGTGCTCCGGCTCGACCCTCAGAACGCCTGGGCCTCGGAGCAGATCGACCGGGCGGAATCCGCCCTGTGCCAGGAATATTACCGGACCGTCATGCCCCCCGCCAAGGTCCCCTGCTTCCTGGTGTCGGAAGACGCCCTGCCCGGGTACCATCTCTCCCACGAGGAGGGGTTCATCGCCTCCCGCATCAACGGGACGTGGGACGTCAAATCGATCGTGATGCTTTCGCCCCTGCGGGAGATCGAGATCCTGGAAGCTCTCGACCGGATGCTGAAACTGGAGCTGATCGCGCTCCGGTAGGAAGCGCGTGGGGGAACCGGGTGGTCCCCCCGCGCCCCACCCTCCGGGCTACTCCGACGGAATGCGGAACTTCATGCCCGCCATGAAATGGAGCCGCAGGGCGGGGTAGCCGAGGTTCTCCTCGTACTTCCGGTTCAGCAGGTTGTTGAGCCTGCCGTAGATCTCCACCCCCCCGAAGAGGCGGTAGGCGAAGCCCGCGTCGGCCCGCACGTACCCGGGGTTGGCGAAAAACGGCTGCCCGAAGGCGGGCTCCACGTCGAGCGTTTCGCCCCGGATGTAGGCCGTGGTGTTCAGGGTCAGCCGCCGGTGATTCCAGGTGACGCCGTAGCTGCCGGAGTGGCGGGGGCGGCGCAGGAGCGGCTGCCCCACGGTATAGGGGGCGTTGGCCTCGGAGCTCCCGTCCAGCGCCAGGACATCCGTGTCGAGGAAGGTGTAGGCCCCGGTGAGCTCGAGCGACTGGACCGGGCGCAGCCGCAGGGTGAACTCGAGTCCCTGCGCCCTGGAATTCTTCAGGTTGTCCGAGGTGTACTCGCTCAGGTTGGCGAGCGACCCGCCCAGGGTGACGATCTGGTCCCGGAACCGGTTCAGGAAGTAGGTGACGTCCACGATCGCCCTGGAATCGAAAAGCGTCTGTTCCACCCCGGCGTCGAAACTGATGTTGCGCTCGGGCTTGAGCTCCGGGTTGTCGGTGAAGGCGAGTTCGAACCCGTCCGGCGGCCGGATTCCGGTGCCGAAGCTCCCGTGAACCCGCGTGGAGCCGAAGGCGCCGTCCCCCCCCTCCTCGCGCGCGATGTAGGCGGCCGAAATGCGCGGGTTGGCCTGGACCACGGTGGAAGCGGGGATGACGGGACGGGTCCAGCCGTCCGATGGGATCCGGCTGGTCCGGAGGTGATCGATGCGCAGCCCCCCGATCAGGTGCAGCCGGGCGGTGGGGCTCCAGCGCCCCTCGGCGAAGTAGGCCAGGCTGGTGCGGGGCAGGAGAAAGGGGGCGAACTGGTCGTCGGTGATGTAGGAGTGTTTCGTCTGTTCCCGGTTGAACTCGAAACCCGCCGCCAGGGAAGCCTTATCCGTGAGCGCGATTTCAGTGCGGGTGTTGAACAGGCCGCGCAGGTTCTCCGCGCCGTAATCACCCCAGGTGGAGATGTAGTACAGGTCGTTGGTGGTGAGGCTCACGCCGGTGACCTGCCTCACCCGGGAGGAGAGCTGTTCGGTGTAGCCCAGCCGGTAGCCGAACAGGTTCTGCTTGCCGCGCGAGACGGTGTCGACCACGTGATCGGGGTTGGTCCCCCCGGGGTCGCTGCCGTAAGCGCCCGGGGCGCCGGCGTCGTTGGCGTTGCCGAAGAAGCTGAATTCGAGCTGCCGCCGGCCGCCCTGCCGGTAGCCCAGGTTGAGGAAGGCGCTCTGGTTGCGATAACGGTCGTTGGCGACCACCCCGTCGGAATCGAGCCGGGAGAGGTTGTAGGCCCAGCTGAACCCGCGGCTGAGTCCGCTCCCGCCGGTGGCGAAGCGGCGCGTGGAGTAGCTCCCCCCCTCGGCCAGGGCGGTGAATTCGGGCGCTCCCTCTCCGCGGCGGCTGACGATGTTGATGACGCCCGTGACGGCATTGGCGCCGTAAAGCGCGCTCTGGGGGCCGCGGGTGATTTCCACCCGCTCGATCCCGTCGGCCGGGAGGGAGGCCATGTCCATCCCCCCCCCGAAATCGTTCATCGGGACGCCGTCCACCATCACGGAGTTGTACTTGGACTCCCCTCCGCGGATGAACACGCCGGTCACGCCGCCGCGGCGGCCGGTCTGGTTGACCTCGACCCCCGGGATGCCGCGCAGGCTTTCGTAGGCGTTCTGCGCCGCCCGGTCCTCCAGATCACCGCCGGTCACCAGGCTGACCGAGGAGCCGACCTGGGGCAGCAGCGCGCCCCCGAGGCTGGAGGAGACCACCACCTGGGTCGTCATGGCGCTCAGCCTGAGCCGGAGATTGCGGGTTTCGGTTGCGTCGCCGGCGACGGCGGCCTCGACGGGTGCCGCCGCCAGCCCGGGGGCCTCGGCCGTCAGCCGGTACCTGCCGTCGTCGAGATCCTCGAACCGGTAGGCGCCCTCGGCGTCCGTCTGCCGCTCCCCGACGACGACGAGGGAGCGCAGCAGGCTGACCCGGGCGTCGGGCACGGCTTTGCCGTCGGGGTCGGTGACGATGCCTGTGAGCGTTCCCGCCGCCAGTGCGGCCGGGAGAGCCAGGGCGATCAGGATGGAGAAGATGATCCGTTTATTCCGATACATGGGATGTTTCCTCGTGAATGACGGGGAGGACCTCGACCCTGGAGCCCGTCAGGCGGCGGATCGAAAAGTCCAGACCGAATATTTGTTGGAGATGTTCCCGCGTCAGCGCCTCCCCGACGCTCCCCTGGTAGCGGATCCGTCCCTTCGTCATCAGGATGATGCGGTCGCAGAAGGCGCCCAGGAGGTTGATTTCGTGCGACACCACCAGGGTGGCGAGGTTCTGCCGGCGGGTGATGCTCTGCACGAGCCGCATCAGCTCCACCTGGTAGTTGATGTCCAGGTTCGCGGTGACTTCGTCCAGGAGCAGGATCGGGGTCCGCTGCGCCAGCGCGCGCGCCAGCAGCAGCCGCTGCTTCTCCCCCCCGGAGATTTCGGTGACGCGCGAGCGGAGGTAGCGTGTCATCTGCGTCATCTCCAGCGCCTCCAGGGTGAGGGCCTCGTCCCGTGGATTCTCGAACCCGAGCAGCGACAGGTGGGGCGCCCGCCCCTGCATGGCGAACTCGAGGACCGTCTGGTACGGGTCGAACCCGCCGTTCTGGGGGACCATGGCGATGTGGCGCGCGATCTCCTTCCGCCTCATCCCCGACAGGGGGCGGCCGCCGTCGACGAACACCTCGCCGGCGAGCGGCCGGACGATACCGTCGAGCAGCCTCAGGATGGTGGTCTTGCCGCAGCCGTTGGGCCCGACGATGCCCGTGAAGGTCCCGGGGCGCAGGCCGAAGGAGATGTCGCGCACGATCGGCTTGTGGTAATCGAAGCCGAGTGCGCGCGCCTCCAGGACGAAGTCCCCGCTCATTTGTCCCTCCCCTTGCGATGCAGGAGATAGATGAAGAGCGGGGCGCCGCACAGCGCGGTGACGATGCCCACCGGGAGTTCGGCCGGGGAGAGGAGGGTCCGGGCCAGGGTGTCGGCCAGCAGGGTGAAGATGGCGCCGAAGAGGAAGACGGTGGGGATCAGGATGCGGTTGTCGCCGCCGAAGAGCATGCGCCCCATGTGGGGGCAGATGAGGCCGATGTAGGCGATCGGGCCGCTGATGGAGACCACGGCCCCGGTGATCAGGGACGCGATGACGTAGACCGCGGTCTTGACCCTCCGGACCGCGACTCCCAGGATCAGGGCGTCCTCCTCCCCCGTGCCGATCAGGTTCAGGCTGTGGGAGAAGAGGTAGAGGAGGCAGACCCCCGCGAACACCAGCGCCGTCACGGGGTAGATGGAGGCATCCACCGGCCGGCTGAGATCGCCGATGAGCCAGTAGAAGATCCCGCGCAGATCCGCCTGGTTGATGCTCGTCAGCAGGAACACGTTGATGGAGGAGAGAAAGGAGGCCAGGACGATGCCCGCCAGCAGCAGCCGCTGGGAGTTGTCGGCCGCCCTCCGCCCGCCGCTGGCGGTCAGGTAGACCGCGCCGACGGTGAAAGCGGCCCCCAGGAACGCGGCCAGCGGCCGGCCGAAGGCAAGGCCCCCGCCCATGGCCGCGAACCCGGCCCAGGCGGCGACGATGGAATAGAGGATGGTGCCCAGGGAGGCGCCCGTGGACACTCCCAGGACATAGGGGTCGGCCAGGGGGTTGCGCAGCAGCGACTGGAACGCTGTCCCCGCCGCCGCCAGGGCGGCGCCCACCAGGGACCCCAGAAGCACCCGGGGGAGCCGGACGGAGAAGAGGACCGCCTCGAGGGGGTCCCCGCTCGAAACCCCCGCCAGCCGGTCGGCCAGCAGTCCGAGCGAGGTCCGGACCGGGATCGGGACGCTGCCGATGTTGAGCGACAGGATCACGGCCAGGACCCAGACCCCGAAGAGGGCGAGGCTGACCATCGCGATCCTGGCGCCGGAAAGACGGTTCATCGGAACCTCTCCGGGTAGAGCTGCCGCGCCAGGTCCTCCACGCCGTCCACGAACAGCGGCGAGGGGTGCTGCAGGTACTCGCTCAGGAAGTAGACCCGGCCCTCCCGGACGGCGCGCAACTCCTTCCAGCCGGGGGTGCGGTCGAAGCGCGGCAGCGGGTCCCCCTCGTGCTCGATGGTGAGGATGGCGTCCGGGTCGCTCACCAGGACCTGTTCCAGGCTGTAGCGCGGGTAGTACTGCGGGATGTCCGAGGAGATCGAAACCACGCCGGCCAGCGCCAGGACGTCGTTTTCGAAGGTGTTCTTGCCCGGGGCCAGGAGCGGGTCGAACCAGGTGATGAAAAAGGCGCGCACCGGGGGGAGCCCCTCGATCCGGCGCCGGACGGCGTCGAGCCGCGCTCTCATCCGCGCCGCCAGGAGGCGCCCCTCCCCGGCGCGGTCGGTGATGCGGCCGATCTCCTCCACGGAGCGGAAGATCTCCTCCGCCGAACGGGGCGCGACGACATAGACCGGGAGCCCCAGGCCGGTGAGCTTCGTTACGGCCCCCCGGTCGTTCCCCGCCGTCGAACCGATGACGAGGTCCGGCCGGGCGGCCAGGATCACCTCGTAGTTGGGATTGAGGAGGTCGCCGATCTTGGGGAGCGCGCGCGCCGCCTCCGGCCAGGCGCACAGGGTGGTCACCCCGATCAGGCGGTCCTGGGCCCCGAGCATGAAGAGGGTCTCGGTGACGTTGGGAGCGAGCGAGACGATGCGCCGGGGGCGCCGGGGGAGGAGCACGCGCCTCCCGATCCCGTCGGTGACTTCCACCCGTTCCGCGCCCGCTTCCTCCGCCTTCCCCGTGCCCTGTTCCCCCGGCCCGCCGGCCGGGCGGAGGGCGCAGCCCGCGGCCAGGATGACGGCGAGCAGGGCTGGAAGGGCCGCGACGAGGCGCGGGCGCGGCGGCGATGGCGGGGGACGGTGAGAATCGGACTTCCGGGACATTTCAGGTCTCTTTCTCGCGAAGAGCGTACTGAAACAGGTGACGAGGCAGGTTTCCTGGCTTTCGGGTCGACGCCGGGCATCTCGCCTTCCCCGTTCGATGTCAACGAGTGGCGGGCGCTATGGATCTGCTTGGCCGCAGATGCCGGCTTTCCGATTACAGTGGCGGGACCGCGTGGGACTTTCACCCACTTCCCTTTTACCCCCGTGCGGGGCACCCCTGTCACATTTCAGAGAACGTAAATTCCAAGGGCGAATTGTTACCCCAACCCGCCCGGTTTGTCAACGAATAATCAGGCCCGGCCGGCGGCCTGCGCGCACAGGCGGCGGAGCGACCCGGCGTAGGGCGCGCGGGCGACGCCGCGGTCGGTCATGATCGCGCCGACGTATCGGGAGGGGGTGACGTCGAAGGCGGGATGGGCCACCGGGACGTTTTCGGGCGTGATCCGGACCCCCCGGATGGTGCGCACCTCGTCCCCGTCCCTCTCCTCGATCCGGATCCCGCTCCCGTCGGGCATTTCCAGGTCCACGGTCGACACGGGGGCCGCGACGTAGAAAGGAATGTTGTTTTCCCGCGCCAGCACGGCGACGGTGTAGGTGCCGATCTTGTTGGCGACGTCGCCGTTGGCCGCGATCCGGTCGGCGCCGACGACGACGCAGTCGATCCCCCCCTTTTTCATGAAGTGGCCCGCCATGTTGTCGGTGATGACGGTGACGCCGATTCCGTCCTTCATCAGTTCCCACGCCGTCAGCCGGGCGCCCTGGAGGAAGGGGCGCGTCTCGTCGGCGAAGACCTCGACCCGCTTGCCCGCCTCGACGGCCGCGCGGATCACCCCCAGCGCGGTGCCGTAGCCCGCCGTGGCCAGCGCCCCGGCGTTGCAGTGGGTCAGGACGCGGGCGCCGTCGGGGATCAGTTCCTGCCCCATCCGGCCCAGGGCCCGGTTCGACTCGATGTCCGCGGCGTGCATCCGGAGGGCTTCCCCGACGAGGGCCCGGCGGATCTCCCCGGGGCCTTCGTCCCGGACGCGGGCGTACACCCGCTTCATCCGGTCGACGGCCCAGAAGAGGTTGACGGCCGTCGGCCGGGTCGCGGAGATCGCGTCGCAGACGGCGCCAAAACGCCGGTCCCGCTCCTCCGGGGGGAGTTCGGGCAGGTTCTTCACGCCGAGGGCCACCCCCATGGCGGCGGCGACCCCGATCGCGGGCGCGCCGCGGATCACCATGGAACGGATCGCCTCGGCGACCCCTTCGTAATCGGTATAGGTGCGGTAGACCTCCTCTGCGGGAAGAAGCAGCTGGTCCAGCATGACGACCCCGGCGTCCGTCCATTCAATCGTCTTGATCATGGTGATCGTGGCCCCCCCATGGAAAGAAGCAGTCTATCGCACGCGGCGGGGATTGCAAGAATATCGCGCGCGCCGATCCCGATTCCCTTGTGTCCCGGGGACTTTGCGGCGATGATATAATGCCCGTGGTCCGGCCGGGGCGCCGGAGAGAGAGGCTTATGCTGGTACTGGGAATCGAATCCTCCTGCGATGAGACCGCCGCGGCCCTGGTGCGCGACGGGCGCGAGGTGCTCTCGAGCGTCATCGCCTCGCAGATCGAGACGCACCGCGCTTTCGGGGGGGTGGTCCCCGAGCTGGCCAGCCGGGAGCACCTGCGCAACATCGGCTACGTGGTGCGGCAGGCCTTCAGGGAAGCGGGATGCCGGCAGGAGGAGATCGACGGGATCGCCGTCACCCGGGGGCCCGGGCTGATCGGCTCGCTCCTGGTGGGGGTGTCCTACGCCAAGGCGATGGCCTGGGCGACCGGCAAGCCCCTCGTCCCCGTCCATCATATCGAGGGGCACATTTTCTCGGCCTTCATCGAGAATCCGGGGATCGAATACCCCCTGCTGGCGCTCACGGTGTCGGGCGGGCACACCTCGCTCATCCACGCCGCGCAACCGGGGCGGTACGAGGTGATCGGGCGCACGCGCGACGACGCCGCCGGGGAGGCGCTCGACAAGATCGCCAAGTTCCTCGGCCTGGGATACCCGGGCGGGCCCGTCATCGACCGCCTGGCCAGGGATGGGGACCCCCGGCGCTTCCCCTTTTCCATCCCCAAGATCAGCGACGGACGGCTCGATTTCAGTTTCAGCGGGTTCAAGACCGCCGCCCTGCGCCATATCACCGAGGCGGGCATCCGGCCGGTCCGGCCGGGCGCCCGGCCCCCCCGGGTGGTGCTCGACCTGGTCGCGAGCTACCAGCGGGCCATCGTCGACACCCTGATCGGGCAGGCGAAGAAGGCGGAGGCCCGGCTCCGTCCCCGTTCGCTCCTCCTGGTGGGGGGGGTGGCGTGCAACAGCCTCCTGCGGGCGTCGTTCCGGGAGACGTTCGAAGCCGGCGGGCGGCCCCCCGGCGTCTACATCCCCAGCCCGGCCTACACCACCGACAACGCCGCCATGATCGCGGCGGCGGCGACTCCCCGGTTTTCCGGCTCCCCGTCCCTCGATCTCGAACTCAACGCCTCGGCCGGCCTTCCGCTGGTCGGCTGAATCCCCGGGAGCCCGCGCCCATGAAACTGTCGATCGTTATTCCGGTCTATAACGAGAAAAACACGGTTCTCGAGCTGCTCGAGCGGGTCCGCCGGACCGGCTTCGAAAAGGAGATCATCCTGGTGGACGACGGCTCCACCGACGGGACCCGCGAGATCCTCCGGGGGCTGCCCGCTTCCGAGGATCTGCTCGTCATCCTTCAGCCCGGTAACCGGGGGAAGGGGGCGGCGCTGCGGGCGGGTTTCGCCCGGGTGACGGGCGACATCGTCGTCATCCAGGACGCGGACCTGGAGTACGACCCGGCCGAATACGGGAACCTCGTTCAGCCGATCCTCGACGACCAGGCGGACGTGGTCTACGGCTCCCGCTTCCTCAGCGGGCCGCACCGGGTCCTGCTCTTCTGGCATTCGGTCGGCAACCGCGCGCTGACGCTGCTTTCGAACATCTTCACCGACATGAACCTGACCGACATGGAGACCTGCTACAAGGTCTTCCGGGCGGAGATCCTCGGGAGGATCACGCTGTGCGAGGACCGCTTCGGGTTCGAGCCGGAATTCACCGCCAAGATCAGCCGCGCGGGGTGCCGCGTGTACGAGGTGCCGATCTCCTACCACGGGCGGGATTACGCGGAAGGGAAGAAGATCGGGTGGAAGGACGGCGTGGCCGCCGTCTACTTCATCCTCAAGCACAACCTCTTCCGCTGAGCCCCGCTATCGCGCGCGTTTTTCCAGGACGTCCCGGTAGAGCGCGATGGTCCCCTCCACCATCCGGGCCACGCTGAAGCGCCGTTCGGCCTCCCGCCGGGCCTCCGCCCCGAGCCTCTCCCTGAGCGCGGGGTCCTCGATCAGGCGCCGCATGGCCGCGGCGAACTCCCCGGCGTCGGGCCGGGCCGCGAGTCCCGTGCGTTCATGCTCGACGACCTCCCCGAGCGACCCCTGCCGGGTGGAGACGACGGGAAGCCCCGAGGCCAGCGCCACCAGCAGGGAGGTCCCCAGCCCCTCGTACTCGGAGGGGAAGACGAAAACGTCCAGGGCGGCGTAGACCTCGCCCACGTCCCGTACGAACCCCGCGAAGATCACGGCGTCCTCGAGGCCCAGCCGCCGGGTGAGGGCTTCCAGCTCCGCGCGGCGCTCCCCGTCTCCTGCCAGGAGCAGCCGGGCTTCCGGGTGGGCCGCCCGCAGGGCCGGGAGCGCCCCGATCACGTGGTGCTGCCCTTTCTCGGGGACGAAGACGGCCACGTTCCCGAACAGGAACTCCCCTTCCCGGATCCCGAACCGGGCGCGCGCGCGGGCCCGCGCCTCGGGCGGCGTGGCGGGCGGGAGGACCACCCCCTCGGCGACGATCGATATCTTATCCGCCCGGACCCCCGAATCCCGGAGGGTGCCCGCGATCTCGTCGCTGGTGGCGATCCACCGGGAGAGGGCGGCGAACCGGGCGCGCGACACCGGGTTGTGTTTGAGCGGGAACCCGATCCGGCGGGAGATGACGAGCGGAATCCGCCGGTGGGCCCCCGCCATCCAGGCTGCGGAGAGCGCGTGCGCTTCGTTGATATGGACGATGTCGGGCCGCCGCGATGCGACGAGTCCTTTCATCCTGAGGGCGGCCCGGGGCCGCAGCCCGAAACGCGAAACCGCGTGAACGGTGACCCCCGCCTCGCGGCAGCGCTCCTCGAGCGGGGAGCCGGAGGCGGCCAGAAGCTCCACCTCGTGCCCCCGTTCGCAAAGCCCCGTGACGGTCAGGAAGGCCTGGGCCTGCCCCCCGCGCCATTCCCTTTCCAGATCCGCATAGAGTATCTTCATTTCCCGTCCTCCGTATCGTTCGGCGTGCCGAGTAATTGACCGAGCTTGCGGTACTTCAGGCGCACCGTCCGGCACGCCATCCGGGCGATCAGGGCGCCGCGGTACCCGTCGAGGAAGCCGCCCCGGAGGACGTAGCTCCGCAAGGCGCTCCACGGCGCCGCGAGGTAATACCCCGTGCGCCAGCGCCGTTTCCCTTCAGCGAGCATCTGCCGCGCCGCCAGGGTGCTGTAGCGCTCCACCTTCTCCTCGTGCTCGGCCCTGGTCCGGATGGTGTAATGGTACAGGTCGCCCGCCAGCCGCCCCGGGCGCCCCGCGAAACGGAGGGACTCGTGCACCAGGCCGCAGAAGCGCGCGGCGGAGCGGCGGTAGAGCCGCCGCTGCCGGTCGGGGTACCATCCCGAATGGGAGATCCACCCCCCCAGGTACGAGGAGCGGCGCGTCAGTTCGTAGACGTCGGCCTCCGGCTCCGCCCGCTTCCACGCCAGAAGCGACGCCTGCAGCTCCGGGCTCAGCTCCTCGTCGGCGTCGAGCGACAGGATCCAGTCGTGGGTCGCCCGATGCGCCGCGTAATTCTTCTGGTCCGCGAAGTCGGTCCACGCCCGCTCGAGGAAGCGGGCCCCGAACCCGAGCGCGACCTCCCGGGTCCGGTCGGTGCTCCCGGCGTCGACGACGAGGATCTCGTCGGCGATCCCCCGGAGCGAGCCGAGCGCGCGCGGCAGGTCTTCTTCCTCGTCGAGCGTGATCAGACAGGCGGTCAGAGCGTTCATCCGTTCCCCGGCGCGCGGCGGCGTCCAAAACCCCGACTATAGCACAGGAAGCGGCCGGACCGGACCCGTCTCCTGTGGTACACTCTCCCCCTATGAAAATTCGGATGACGAGCAACGGAATCGAGGCGCCCCTGACTCCCTTCATCGGCAAGTTCGTGGCCAATGTCTGTCACGGCATCATCTCCTCCCTCAGGACCCCGCTCCCGGTGCGGACCTTCGCATACGAAATCGAGGGGGCGTCGGTCCGCATCGAGGTCAACCGGACGGATGTCCCGCTGAAACAGAGGAGCCAGGGGTTTTCGCGCGTGATCATCCTCGACACCGTGCGGGGGATGCTGCGCCACCTGAAAATGGCCGACCCGGAGGGGGCGATCACGATCGAGGTCGACCTGGAAGGGGAGTAGCCGGCCGATCGACGGGGCCCGTATGTCTCTATCCAACGCTTTCGGCTTGACGGCCCGGATCCGGGCGGAGGCCCGGGCTCTCGGATTTTTCCGGGCCGGGATCGCGCGCGCGGCGGAGGCCCCCCACGGGGAGGGTCTGCGCGAATGGCTCGGGCGCGGATTCCACGGAGAGATGCGCTACCTCGAGCGCAGCCGGGCCGAGCGGCTCGACCCGCGCCTCGTCCTTCCCGGCGCGCGGAGCGTGATCGTCGCCGCGATGGAGTGTCCCGCACCCCCCCCGCCGGACCGGGGGCCGCTCCGGGGCCGCATCGCCCGCTACGCCCTCGGGGACGATTACCACGCGGTGGCCGGGGATCGCCTCGCCCGCCTCCTCGATTTCATCCAGAAGGAAGTTCCTTCCGCCCGGGGAAAGGGGTACGTGGACGCCGGGCCGGTCCTGGAAAAGCCCTGGGGCGCGCAGTCGGGCCTGGGCTGGATCGGGAAGCACTCCCTCCTCGTCACCCGGGAGCGGGGATCCTGGTGCCACCTCGGCGTCCTCCTCGTCGATCTCGACCTCGAGGCGGACCCCCCGGCCGAAGACGGTTGCGGCGACTGCGCGCGCTGCATGGGCGCCTGCCCGACCGGGGCCATCGTCGCGCCCCGCGTGCTCGACGCCCGGCGCTGCATTTCCTATCTCACCATCGAACTGCGCGGCGTCATCCCGCGCGCATTGAGGCCGCTTCTGGGCGACCGGGTCTTCGGCTGCGACGCCTGCCAGGAAGCCTGCCCCTGGAGCCCACCGGGCGTGCCGGCGGGCGGGCCCCGGGAGAACGGGGCGGACCTGGCCGCGCTGGCCGCCCTGACGGCCGAAGGGTTCGCCGCCCGCTTCGGATCGAGCCCGATCCGGAGGATCGGGCGCGACCGACTGGTGCGCAACGCCGTCGTCGCCCTCGGCAATTCGGGCGACCCCGGAGCCGTTGCTCCCCTCGGGGCGGCCCTGCGCGACCGGAGCGCGCTGGTGAGGGCCCACGCAGCCTGGGCCCTCGGCCGCTTCCCCTCGGCCGGGGCGCGGCTGCTGGAGACGGCCCGGGACGGTGAGGAGGACGCGGAGGTGCTCGGGGAGATCGGGGCGGCGCTCGCCGGAAGGGAGTGAACCCGGGCGCGCATTCTGCCGATAGGAGAGCCGTTGGGCGGCGTGGGGCCGCCCGGGGGGGTGGGGGGGATGGAACGCGGGGAATTCATCGATCCCGTCACGGGGACGAGGAAGCCGGAAAGGCGGTCGGGCGTCGACCGGCGCGACGCCCCCTCGCTCGGGGTGTTGCTGCGTACGAGGCCGCGCCGCAGGAGGAGCCGGGGGCGGCGCGCCACCGACCGGGGGGGCTACGTCGACATCTACGGCTCCCGGACCTGGGGCATCGCCCTGTCCGTCTGCGCCCTGTCGCTCGCCGACGCCCTCCTCACCCGGATGCACCTCCTGCGCGGTTCGGCCGAGGAATGGAACCCCCTGATGAAGGCCGTGATCAGCGAGGCGGGGATGCCGGCCTTCTTCGCCCTGAAGCTGGCCATGACCGTCATCCCGATGGCCCTGATCCTCGTCCACAAGGAATGGGTTCTGGGCCGTTATGCCGCGCGTCTCTGCCTCTGGGCCTACATCCTCCTTTCCTGCTACCACGTCTACCTCCTCTTTGCGGCGGCTCCCGGCGGTTCCGCCTGACGCGTCTCCTCCCTGTTGTACTTTTGCCGCCGGCCCCTGATAATATGCGTGGGAAGGAGTCCGGGAATGAAAACGAAGATGCGCCGCAGCCTGCTGTATGTCCCCGGCGACAGCCGGAAGATGCTCCAGAAATCGGCGTCCTCCGCCGCCGACCTGCTTCTGCTCAACCTCGAGGACGGGGTCGCCGCCGCCATGAAGGAGGAAGCCAGGGGCAACGTCGTGCGCGCCCTGGGCGACATCGATTTCGGCCCGCACGAGGTCGTGGTGCGGGTCAACCCGCCCGAAACCGCGACCGGGCGCCGGGACCTCGAGGCCGTCGTCCCCGCCCGCCCCCACGGCATCTGCCTGCCGAAGGTGGAAAGCGCGCGGCAGGTCGAGAGCGCGGCCGCCGCGATCGCCGCGCTGGAGGCGCAGGCGGGTCTCGAGGCGGGGAGCGTCCGGATCCACGCCATGATCGAGTCGGCTCGGGGGGTGCTCGGCGCCCCCGAAATCGCGGCCGCGCCGCGCCTGGAGTCCCTGGTCTTCGGTTCGGCCGACTATGTCGCCGACGTGCGCTGCCAGCCGGGGGACGACCGCCGGGAACTGCGGCTGGCGCTCGAGATGATGGTGCTGGCGGCCCGCGCCGCGGGGATCGACGCCATCGACGCCCCCTGCTTCGACGTCCGTAACCAGGACATCCTCAGGCGGGAGGCGGCCCACGCGCGCCGCCTCGGTTTCGACGGCAAGAGCGCGCTCCACCCCGAACAGGCGTCGATCATCAACCGCATTTTCGACGTGACCCCGGAGGAGATCGCCTGGGCCGAACGCACCCTGGCCGAACTCGACGCGGCGGAGAACCGGGGGAAGGCGCTGACGACCGTGGAGGGGCGGCTGCTCGACAATCCCCACCGGCTGCTGGCCGAGCGGATCCTGGCCCGGCGGCGCTGACCGCCCGTGGTACACTGTCCCCGCGGGTCCTCTGGCCACCCGCTTTTTACCATCGATCACAAGGAAAAGGGCTTCATGAACCGATTCAAAGGAACCGGCAGTTACATCCTCAGCGACTCCCTCAAGGAGATCGTCAACGCCGCCATCGTTCTCGGGCGCCCCCTGCTGCTCAAGGGGGAACCGGGAACCGGCAAGACCGAACTGGCCCAGGTGATCGCCGAGGACCTCGGCCTCGGCCTGATCCGCTGGAACATCAAATCGACCACCAAGGCGACCGAGGGGCTCTACGTCTACGACACCGTGCAGCGGCTGAACGATTCGCGCTTCCACGACAAGGACGTTTCGGACATCCGCCAGTACATCCGCTTCGGCAGGCTGGGGGAGGCCCTGCGGTCCGAGGAGCAGGTGGTGCTGCTGATCGACGAGATCGACAAGGCCGACCTGGAGTTCCCGAACGACCTGCTGTACGAGCTCGACCAGATGCAGTTCGACGTCGTCGAGACCGGGGACCACTTCAGCGCCCGGCACCGACCCATCGTGATGATCACGAGCAACAGCGAGAAGGAGCTCCCCGACGCCTTCCTGCGCCGCTGCCTCTTTCACTACATCGAGTTTCCCGATCCCGAGATGATGGAGCGGATCGCCAGGGTCCACTACCCCGACCTCGAGCGGAAGCTCGTGGCCCAGGTCGTGGCCCGCTTCTACCAGGTGCGGGAGCGGCGCGACCTCAAGAAACGTCCCTCGACCAGCGAGCTCCTCGACTGGATCCAGGCCATCGTCGCCGGCGGGATCGGCGAGCGGGAGCTGGTCCGCCGCCTCCCGTTCCTGGGCGTGCTCCTGAAGACCGAGGAAGACCTCGCGAGCGTGACGCGGTGACGGGGGACACGGAATGTTCATCAACCTCTTCCGCGCCCTGAGGCGGCACGGAATCCCGGCGACCTTCAACGAGTGGATGCTCCTGCAGCAGGCGCTCGGGGAGAACCTGGCCGACAGCTCGCTCACCCGCTTCTACCACCTCGCGCGCGCGATCCTGGTCAAGACCGAGGGGCATTTCGACCGCTTCGACCAGGCCTTCCTCGAATGCTTCGGCCACATCGACTCGAGCGATGAGCTGATCGCGAGGATCGAAGAGCGGCTGGCCCGGCTGCCGCCGCTCGAGCTGACGGAGGAGGAAAAGCGGCTGGTGGAGGAGCTGGATCTCGAGGAGGTGCGCGGGCGCTTCCTCGACCGGCTGCGCAACCAGGACGACGAGGAGCACGTGGGGGGGAACCAGGCCATCGGCGTCAAGGGGCGTTCCCCGTTCGGAGCCTGGGGGTACAACCCCGCCGGGGTCCGGATCGGCCAGGGGGTCAGCCGCCACCGGCGGGCGGTCCAGATCGCGGAAAAGCGCAGCTTCCGGAACTACCGGGACGACGTGGCGCTCGACACCCGGGCCATCAAGACGGTGCTCGGCTACATGCGCCAGGTCGTCCGGGAGGGGCCGAAGGAGAGCCTGGACGTGGAAGGCACGGTGCGGGCCACCTGCCGCAACGCCGGCGAGCTCGAATTCGTCTGGGAGCGGGCGCGGCGCAAGCGGATCAAGCTCATGCTCCTGATGGACGCGGGCGGGACCATGACGGCCCACGCGGAGCTGGTCAGCCGGCTCTTTTCGGCCGCCCGGGACCTCGTCAAGAACCTGAAATTTTACTATTTCCACAACTGCGTGTACCAGGAGCTCTATACCGACATCGCCCGGATGACGCCGGTGGCCACGCGCAAGGTGCTGGAGCAGACCCCGCGCGACACCCGCGTCATCCTGGTCGGGGACGCCTACATGGCCCCGTCCGAGCTCCTGCACCCCAACGGGGCGATCGATTTCTGGTACCGCAACGACCGCCCCGGGATAGAATGGCTGGGTGACATCCGGAAAAGATTCCGGAAGGTCCTCTGGCTGAACCCGGAACCGCGCGAGTGGTGGCCCAGCGTCCCCACCACCCGGATGATCGGAGGCCTCTTCCCCATGCACGAGCTGACGCTCGAGGGGATGCGGCACGGGACGCGGGCCCTGATGAAGCAGTAGACGGAAGGAGTCCACCATGAAAAAGCATCGTTGTGAGGCATGCGGCTACATCTACGACCCCGCCGCGGGGGACCCCGAAAACGGGATCGAGCCGGGAACGCCGTTCGAGTCCCTGCCCGAAGACTGGGTCTGCCCCGACTGCGGGGCGGCGCAGGACCAGTTTACGGCCGTCGAGTAAAGAAGGAGGCGCGAGCATGCTGGAGATCAGAGAGGGCGTTTTCTGGGCGGGGGCCATCGACTGGAACCTGAGGGTGTTTCACGGCTATTCCACGCCGGCGGGGACGACGTACAACGCCTACCTGCTCAGGGACGAGCTCCCCACCCTCGTCGACACCGTCAAGCGCGACGGCTTCGGGGAGATGCTCGGCCGCATCCGGGAGGTGATCGACCCCCGCGAGATCCGCTACATCATTTCGAACCACACCGAGATGGACCACTCCGGCGCGATCGGGCGGCTGCTCGAGTGTTGCCCCGAAGCGGAGGTGGTCTGCTCCTCCAAGGGGGCCGAGGAACTCCGGCGCCACCACAAGCGCGACTGGCGTTTCCGGGTGGTGGGGAGCGGCGACACGCTCGATATCGGCGCGCGCCGGCTCCGGTTCCTGCCGATCCCCATGGTCCACTGGCCCGAATCGATGGTCACGTATTCGGAGCACGACCGGACCCTCTTCCCCAACGACGCCTTCGGCCAGCACTTCGCCTCGCACGAGCGCTTCGCCGACGAGGTCCCCGCCGGCATCGTCGACGCGCAGGCGGCCAAGTACTACGGCAACATCGTGCTCCCCTACGGCAGCCAGGTGGTGAAGGCGCTCGAGGCGGTCGGTGGGCTCGACGTCGACATGATCGCCCCCTCCCACGGCCTCATCTGGCGCCGCCCGGAGGATATCGCCCGGATCACGGGCCTCTACGCCCGGTGGGCCAGGCACGACACCGACCCACGGGTCGTCATCGTCTACGACACGATGTGGCACTCGACCGAGGCGATGGCGCGCCGGCTCTACGAGGGCCTCGCCAGGGAGAACGTCCCGGCGGTGCTCATGAACCTCCAGGCCACGCACATCTCCGACGTGGTGACGGAGATCCTCCGCAGCCGGATGGTCCTTTTCGGGACCCCCATCCTCAACAGCCGGATGCTCCCGACCATGGCCGCGCTCCTCATGTACCTCAAGGGGCTCAAGCCGAAGAAGCGCCTCTCCTGGACCTTCGGTTCCTACGGCTGGTCCCCCATCGGCTTCAAGGAAGTGGAGGCCTCCCTCAAGGAGGCGGGGTTCGAGCCGGCCGGGGAAGGGAAGTACGTCCCCTTCGTCCCGGACGAGGCGGAGCTGGAAGGCCTCGCGGAAACGGTCGCCATGCTCAAGGCGAAGCTTCTCGCCTGACGGCCGCCCCGCGCGAGGGGCAGAGGGCGAGCAGGCACCCTACCGCCACGGCGGCCAGGAGGTGCTTGAGGGTGTGGCCGCTGACGATCCCGGTCCAGGCCAGGATCGGGGCGTCGAGCAGCTCCGCCCCCCGCGCGGCCGCGTACCAGCCGAAAGCCTGCGCGAACCTTCCTGCGGGAATTCCCCCTTCGGGACGCAGGAAGAGCAGGAGCGCGATCAGCAGGACGGGCAGAAACTGCAGGTAGCCGTAGGGGCGGAGGTCCCCCGAGCCCCGAAGTTCGCCCGAGCGCCAGTACCATACGCTCGCGGGCCCGGCGATCACGGCCCCCCAGGCGAGCCATCGGCCCGCCCGGAGACTGACCCGGTCGGCCAGCATGGCCGCGAAGAGGGCCATCGACATGACCGAAAGCGGCAGCCGGTCCAGAACGATGGTGTCGTCGTTTGGATGCAGGTGGTAGAGCGACGAACCGATCCCGGTCAGGAGCACGGTCGCGAAAAAGAGCGCCTCGAGCCGGCCCGGATCTCCCCCGCGCCGGCAGCGCACGAGCCCCACCGCCCCAAGCACGACCAGGGGGAGGTTCGAGAGCACGTCGAGCGCGTTCGGCACCCCCGCCAGAGCACGCCCGTCGGCAAAGGCATGGTAGCGGGGGTCCTGCGGGATCGGCGGCAGCAGAAACGCCCCCAGCGCGGCCGCCAGGGCCGCCAGCGCCAGGACCCATCCGGCGTGTGCCTGCAATCTCTCTTTCATCGTACTTTCGCACCCCCTCTCCGGGGAGTCATACACCCGCCTTCGCCGCCACCACGAACACCCGCCCCTCGCTCTCCGGCTCGGGAAGCGCCGCGGCGAGATCGCCCGGCCGGGCGAAGCGCACCCCGCTCCACCCCGTCTCCCCCAGGAGGCGCTCGACGCGGCCGAGCTCGAATACGGTGTTGACCACCGTCTCCTCGAACCTCTCCCGGCTCCCGTCGAGCCTGGAGACGAGGCCCGTGATGCGCGACCCGCCGCACCCGGCGGCCTCGTCGTAGAAGCCGCGGTGGGTCACCGTCCACTCCTCGTCCGAATCGGCCAGCGTCACCCCGTCCCAGCGCCGGAGGCCCAGGCGGGTGTTGAGGTCGAAGACGAAGAGCCCCCCGTCGTCGAGCGCCCGGTGCACGCTCCGGAAGCAGCCGGCCAGTTCGTTCTCCCCCGCGAGATGGTTGAGCGAGTCGAAAGTCGAGACGGCGAGATCGAACCGCTCCCCCAGGCAAAAAGCCGCGGCGTCCCCGCGGACGAAGCGGGCGCGCCCGGCGGCGACGGGGGCGGCGGCGTGGCGCCGGGCGTGCTCGAGCATCCATTCGGACGCGTCGAGGCCCACCACGCGCCAGCCGCGTTCGAGAAAGAAAAGCGCCAGCCGCCCCGTGCCGCAGCAGACGTCGAGCAGGGTCCCGGGCGCGCGGCCGGGGCGGGCCGATTCGTAGCAGGCCAGGATCGCCGGCGCCGCCCGCGCGGCGAAGCCGCTCCATCTCCGGTCGTAGATCCGCGCCAGTAGGGGGCCGTAAGCCTGCATCCGGGAATCCTCGCCAACGGCAGGCAACTTCGCCTGTCGCCCCCCTTGCGGTTGGGGTACATTTATCCTTTGTCTCTTCGAAGGAGCGGCATGTTTCTACTCGACGGCCCCTACGTTTCCGACTTCCTCCTCGACACCCTCGAGCGGCGGCGCTTTCCCGTCATCGACACGGAGTACGCCCGCGCCGCGGCCGGAGGCCGCACCCTTGCCTTCGTACCGCCCGGGGAGGCCGCGCGCCGGCTTCGGAACGACGACGGCCGCCTCTACACCCCCTCGGAAAACTCGATCGGCTGGATCGCCCGGCACCTCGCGGAAACGCCCCTCCCCGAAAAAATCGCCCTCTTCAAGAACAAGGCGGAGTTCCGCCGCCGCATCCGCCCCCTCTACCCCGATTTCTTCTTCCGGGAGGTGGACGTCCCGACGCTCCTGGCCCTGCGCCCCGGAGAGCTGCCCCTGCCGTGCGTGGTCAAGCCCGCGACCGGGTTCTTCAGCCTCGGCGTCTACCCGGTGGCGGACGCGGACGATTTCGCGCGGATGCAGCGCCGCCTCCGCTCCGACCTGCAGGCGGCGGAAAACCTCTACCCCCGCGAGGTCCTCGACGCGCGCACCTTCCTCGTCGAGGAACATATTCCGGGCCCCGAATACGCCATCGACGCCTGGTACGACGCGGCGGGGGAACCGGTGGTGCTCGGCATCCTCGAGCACCTCTTCGCCTCCGAGCGGGACGTGAGCGACCGCATCTACACGACCTCGGCCGAAATCGTGAGGCGCAACCTCGAGCCCTTCACGGCGCTGCTCGGGCGGATCGGCCGGCTGACGGAGGTGCGAAATTTTCCGGCCCACGTCGAAATCCGGCGCCGCGCCGACGGCGCCCTGGTCCCGGTGGAGGTCAACCCGGTGCGCTTCGGCGGCTGGTGCACCACCCCCGACCTCGGCCGCCACGCCTGGGGGCTGAACCTCTACGAATGCTACATGGACGGCGTCCGGCCCGACTGGGGCGCGCTGACCGAACGGGCGGGGGACGCCGCCTGCAGCCTGGTGGTGCTCGACAACTCCACCGGCGTCCCGGGGAGGGAGATCGCCGGCTTCGATTACGACGCGCTCCTCGGACGCTTCAGCCGCCCCCTCGAACTGCGAAGGACCGATTTCGGGCGTTACCCCCTCTTCGGCTTCCTCTTCGTCGAGACCACGCCCCAAACCCGGGGGGAGCTGGAGCGCATCCTTCGCGACGACCTGACTCGCTACCTGCTCCCTCCCCCCGCCCCCCGGGAGTGAGACCTATTCCAGGCGCTTGAAGCGGTAGAGGACGGCCGCGTCCCCGTAACCCATCTTCCCGTCCGCCGTCGGCCGGATGTTCATCCCCGGCATCACCATCTTGTCGTACTGCGGCGTCAGGATCATCGTGTCGGGCCCTTCCATCCGGCAGCCGAACGTCATCGACCCCAGGGCCGGGAACGCCGCCACCTTGTGGTGCACCACCAGGTCGGTCCCGTCGAACTCATAAGTCCCGGCGTCGGCCATGAACGAGCGCGCGGGGGCGGGGGCTCCCGGCTGCGCCTCCGGGGTGAAATCGCGGATGGCGCTGTAGTGCGTGTCCCCGATGAACATCATGAAGGCGGGGGGCACCCGGGTGCTCTTGTTTTCGCCCATCCCGACATCCATCGATTCGATCGTCCACACCCCCTTGATCGACGGGGGCGCCGGTTCCGCGGCGCCCTCGGGGCTCGTCGCCACCGGAGCGGTGGAGCATCCGGCCATCAACAGAAGAAGGGAAATAAGACATAAAGCGGTACGTTTCATCGGAATCTCCTCGCGGTAATTTGCCCGCTCGACAGTTTGGGGACCTTCCGGGCCCATCCCCGGCTCCGTCCCCGCGGCCAGGTCCGAGCCTCCGGGCCATGACCGCCCCACTGTAGTCAAAGCCCCGCGGCCGATTCAATGAAAATTCGATTCTTGGACTTCGCCCGGAGCCGGTGTCTTGCTTTTCCAGGCCCAAATTTTCGCTCAAATTCGGACGCCCCCATTAGATAGGCAGGGAACATGCGCCCCGGGCAGGCACTCCTGCCTCCCGATTCGCCGCTGACCCGCCGCTGCGCCAGACGGGTGAAACACCCTGGAGAATTGGAGGCAGATGCCAACAATACTCAGGCATGGATCCTATCGATTCTTTTTCTATTCTGGCGATGGTGGCGAACCGGCGCATATTCACATCGAGCGAGACAACAAGATTGCCAAGATCTGGTTGGATCCCATAGAATTGGAAAGTAGCGAAGGATTCGGCAGGATTGAAATCAATCAAATCCTGAGAATCACCGAAAGAAACCAAAGGCGCCTGAAGGAGGCATGGAATGAATACTTTGGCGCATGAAATCGAGCCACCGATAGCCGAAAACGTCAAGGTGACCGACGATACCCTCCGTGTGGACCTCCGCGACGGCCGCACCATTTCCGTCCCCTTGGCGTGGTTCCCCCGCCTCCTGCATTCGACCCATGAGGAGAGGCTGAACTGGAGGCTGATCGGCAAGGGGCAGGGGATTCACTGGGAAAATCTGGACGAAGATATCAGCGTGGGGGGGCTGCTGGAAGGCAGGTGCTCCGGGGAAACCCAATCCTCCTTCAAAAAATGGCTCAGCGGCCGGGCCGCTCCCCTCACAACCCGCTCCAGCGGATGCATAAAAAAAGCGGATCGCTGAACCCCGCAGGCTGGTCTCAAGAACAAGGAGCAGGACGATGCGCTATCTAGTCGTTATCGAGGCTGGCGAAGCGGGATTCAGTGCTTACTCGCCGGACCTTCCGGGGTGCATTGCCGCGGGGCGAACGCGCCGGGAGGTCGAAGAACAGATGCGCAGCGCCGTCGAATTTCACATCGAAGGTCTTCGCGATGCGGGACAAGAAGTACCTCCTGGAACCAGCTGTTCTACCTATATCGAGATTCCTGCGTAAACAACCTCTTCGGCGCCAGGAGCCCCGCCGGACCTGAGGCGGTTAAGGATTGTTTTGCCGGACTCTCCCCGAGCCCGTTCCCCAATCTCATCCCCTGGCCGGTGATTCCCCCTTCCCAGATCCAAATCTTTGCTCAAATCCCCGCTCCCCCATTAGATAGGCAAGGAATCCCGGGCAGCGGTATTGGCGGCCCTGGTCATTCACCCAAAGGGAGGACAAAATGCCAACATCCCCGAACGGCGGCGGTCTCCCGCCCTCCTCTGCGCCCGCGGCAGATAAGCCCCGCCTTCTCGACCAGGTGCGGGAGGCGATCCGCACCCGGCATTTCAGCCCGAGGACGGAGGAGTCGTACGTGGCCTGGATCCGGAGATTCATTCTCTTTCACGGCAAGCGCCATCCGAAAGAGATGGGGGAGACGGAGATCGCGGCGTTTCTGAGCGCCCTCGCGGTGAAGGGGAGGGTGAGCGCGTCCACGCAGAACCAGGCCTTATGCGCGCTTTTGTTCCTCTACCGCGATGTCCTGCGGATACCCCTCTGCCGGGTGCAGGACGTGGTGAGGGCGAAGGTTCCCCGGCGACTTCCGGTCGTCCTGACCCGGGATGAAGTCGGTCGGGTCCTGGAGCAACTGCGGGGGACGGTGCGGCTCATGGTGACGCTCCTTTACGGCTCGGGTCTGCGGCTTCTGGAATGCGCCCGGCTGCGGATCAAGGATGTGGATTTCCAACTCCACCAGATTACGGTGCGGGCGGGCAAGGGGGACAAGGATCGGGTTACGCTGCTTCCGGCCACGATCGAGGCGGAACTGGCGCAGCATGTGGAGCGGGTACAGGTGCTGCATCGGAGGGACCTGGAGGCGGGCGCCGGCTGGGTGGAGCTTCCGGCGGCGCTCGAACGCAAATACCCCAATGCCGGGCGCGAGTGGAGCTGGCAGTGGGTATTTCCGGCCACCCGCGGCTACACCGAGCGGCGGTCGGGCCAACGCCGGCGGCATCACCTGCACGAATCGGTGCTGCAGAGGGCGGTAAAATCGGCCATTTTGAAGGCCGGCATTGCCAAGCCGGCCAGCTGCCATACCTTCCGCCATTCCTTCGCCACCCACCTGCTCGAGGCGGGCTACGACATCCGCACCGTCCAGGAGCTGCTGGGCCACAGCGACGTGCGCACCACCATGATCTACACGCACGTTTTGAACCGGGGCCCCGCGGCGGTCCAGAGCCCCGCGGATCTTCTGGCCTCCCCGCCTCCCCTTCAGATTAGGCCGACCGGATTTCGCAGTCTAATTCCGCAACCGTTAAAACCCAAAAAGGTGATAAGATGAGCCCCATTAGAAAGTTGAACTTAATACGCGCGGCTGCCGTATCCGGGTTACATGGACCAGCCACGCCGCACTAATAATTTTAGATGAAAGTGGAAACCCCCACCCTACGGGTGGGGTAATAGGGACTGGCTATGCCGGTCCCGAATGGGAATGGCCGTAAAGGCCGCTCACTGCTATCTTTGCGCGGAGTTGTTGCCACAACGAAAGCGCAAGGAGGGAGCAGTGAGCAGATTCCGTAAGTTATCACACACGATATGGCACTGTCAGTACCATGTTGTGTGGGTGCCAAAATATCGTTTCCGCATTCTGAAGGGGGAGATAAAGGCGTCCCTGGAATCGGGTATTCAAGCGATATGTGGTTTTGCCGGGTGCGAAGTTGTTGAAATGAATGTGCAGGCTGATCACGTGCACTTGGTGGTAATGGTTCCGCCGAAGATATCAATATCTGAGCTATTGGGGCGATTGAAGGGCCAAAGCTCAATGAGAATGTTTCAGCAGTTTCGGCATTTGAAGAGGAAACCCTATTGGGGGAATCATTTCTGGGCCAAAGGTTATTGCGTCGATACGGTTGGGCTGGATGCGGACATGATACGCAAGTATGTCCGCTACCAGGAAAAGAAGGAGCAAGAAATAGAGCAGCTACAATTGATCGATTAATTTTCATGATGGTGGCACAGCTTGCGGGCCCGCCCCCTTTGGGGGCAGGGCCTTGTCCCCCCTATGGGGGGATTATTTAAAGCCGCACCCTATGGGTGCGGATTCTTTACACAGAACTGTCTAATTGCTAGTTAGGCATTTATGAATAGAGAAGACATTGCAGAGATTGGCATTGATAAAGCCGAGAGGCTCTATGTGAAACCAGTCTCAACGGATTTCAACTTCATCTACCGATCTGCTATGGAAGTACATTGGAACCCCGAGGAAAAGCTTCTCTATTCACCCAAACCTAGAGAGTGGTCATACTTTGATTGGTACAAGCAAATTCACTCGGCAGCTAAAGATGAGTACGGCATTTTCTTAGTCATAACAGAAAATACAAAATGGGTAGGCGTTACAGCAGAGTTGCAAAGTGAAATCAGCCAGTTCTCCGTAACCAATGCCTAACAAGTCGTCCCAGCCGACCCCGTTCCGGGGCGGCTGAACTCCAACGTTCGGCAAAATAGTGAGGAATGGCTTGAAACTTGCAGCTCTCATGACTCTGTGTCTGACGGCGATCGCGTTGGCATGCTCTTTTTCCGGCGTTGTAGCAGAAGACCCCCACGCCGCGGTCGACAAAGTATTCGTTCGTGAAGTTGACGTTACTGGTGATGGGAAACCGGACACGATAACCCTGCGAGTCATAGGAAAGGACATGTACTCGCCGCTCAAGTGGACAGTCACGATTTCGTCGCTTGGGGAGACAGTTCTTTCCCAGACCCGCGAGGACAAGGACATAAATGGCTTCTTTGGTGACGAGGGCTATGTTGGCGACTGCAGGGGTTACCTCGAATGCAAGAGTAAATGGTACTTCAAGGACCTATTGTCAATTCTTGTCGTGCCCAAGTCCGGCTACGATTTAGAGGGCATAATGCCCGGTATTGAAGGTGTAGCTGGAAAGTATCTCGCTGAACGCCTGGGTGTTAGGGGCGAAAAGGCAAAGGCATTGGTATCCGGCATAAAGAATCGTCTCCAGAAGGGACAAGCGATCGTAATTTCAATCCCGGACACACCTGCGACCGCGAACCCAATAATGGTTTTCTCTCCAGAAGTGCGACGCTTCATTGAAATCTATCAAGATTAGATGAGGCGAAAATATGAAGGCCGAACAAAAGCTTGCAGCCGACCGCGCTTCGCGCGGCGGCTGAAGCTGAACGTTAGGGTCTCTAAAAGGATTGAGAAGGTGGTCACAATCTGCGACCGCTTGATGGTGTATATGGGGAGGTGGAATGGCAAAGTCGCAAGCGTTGGTCAAAATCGGCAAGATCCAACAGCGAATTCTGCTAATACGTGGAGAGAAGGTAATCATAGATAGCGACCTTGCAGAAGCTTACGGTGTTCCAACCAAAGCTCTCAATCAAGCCATTCGCCGAAATGCTAATCGCTTTCCTGCCGACTTCATGTTCCGCCTCTCTAAAAAGGAGAAGGATGAGGTGGTAACAAACTGTGACCACCTTCAGAATCTGAAGTATTCGCCGGTCAATCCTTTCGCCTTCACAGAACACGGCGCGATCATGGCAGCGAGTGTGCTGAATTCATCCAAGGCGGTCGAGGTCAGCGTTTATGTCGTCAGAGCTTTTGTTCGCCTTAGAGAAATGGTTGCCGGACACAAAGAACTGGCGAGAAGGATCGCCGAGCTAGAGAGAAAGCTTGGCGACCACGACGAGCAGATAATGGCCTTGATCCAAGCGATCAAGCAGTTGATGGATCCGAGGCTACCACCGAAGACAAGACGCATTGGGTTCAAAACGGACCCTAACTAATCGCTTCAGCAGCCGGTCCGCTTCGCGTCCCGCTGCTGAGCTCAAGCGATGGCGCGGACGCTGCGCGCCGCGCCATCGGAGCGGCGGATATCATCCGCATGCTGCCCGGCGTTGGGCGCCGGCCATCATGCGGATTCAGCGGACCAATCCTCCGGCAAGCAAGCTTGCCTCCGGATTTGCCGCTGATCCGCCGCTCCGTTAGGAAGAAAATATCCAATGGGAAAGTCAGATAAATATAGCGAAAAGAAGATACATCTCGATTTTGCCTCTAATCCGAAATGTTTAACTGGCATGGAAAAAGAATTCAAAAAGAAGATTTCATCTTTAATAAAGAACCCACCTAAGCCATGTTGCCCAAGATTCGCGGAAGCTGTAAGGTCTGGAGAAATACAATATTCATATCAAAACAGTGCTGAAATTGATGAAACATCATGGTTCATAGAAGATAAATGGCACATTTATTTTTGTCCCTTTTGTGGCAAATGCATAAGAGGCATTGGCTTTGGATCGTACCACAAGGAAACATCTTCCTAACCCGCATTATTCATGAGGGTACGTCGCGAGGCGGCGCAGGTGGGCGTGGATACAAGGCGCGAGCCGGGAGGATTCCGCAGGCGTACTGGACGGTACGTCGAGGAATCCGACCAAGCGTAA